>OHUD01000625.1_pt1 | contig 15405 bp, 8 predicted proteins | sample 1579021 | NCBI WGS metagenome assembly OHUD01 (sample SAMEA3879597, study PRJEB24766) | human gut metagenome | biome: human-associated habitat; feature: feces | place: USA | collected 1985/1987
TACGGAGAAACTTTCTTATTCTACGGAAAAGAAAATAGAAAGTACTAGTAGTCCTAGGGGTAGAATATATGATAGAAATTATAATCTACTAGTAGATAATGAAGCTGTTAAAACGATATATTATAAGAAGAAGAGTGGGGTTAAGGCTAAAGAAGAGATAGAACTTGCTTATACTATAGGAGATAATATTTCTATTGATTATAGTGGCATTAATGATACTAAATTAAAAGATTTTTATTATAAAGGACATTATGAAGAATGTAGAAAGAAAATTACTGATAAGGAATGGGATTTATATAGTAAGAGAAAACTTACTGATAAGGATATTCTTAAGTTAATATATGAGAGAATTGATGATGAGATAAGTGAATATGACGAAAGGGATAAGAAAGCAGCTTATATTTATTATCTTATGAATAAGGGATATTCTTATGCTGAGAAGGTAATTAAGAATAAAGATGTTACTGAAGAAGAATATGCTTATATTAGTGAGAATATTGACAATTTAAATGGTTTTAATACTAAGTTAGATTGGGAAAGAGTGTATTTGTATGATAATACTTTTAAGACTATTTTAGGTAGTGTATCTTCGAATAGTCAGGGTATTCCTGAAGAACTTGCTAAAACTTATTTAAAGAAAGGCTATTCTTTAGATGATAGAGTTGGTATTTCTTACTTGGAATATCAGTATGAAGATTATTTAAAGGGAACTAAAGCTACTTATAGACTTTTATCTGATAATAGTTATGAACTTGTTAGTGAGGGTAAGAGAGGTAATGATATTGTACTTACTATTGATATTAATCTTCAGAAGTATTTAGAAGAAATGTTAGCTAATGAGGTATATAATGCTAAGGGTGAAGTTGGTACTAATTATTATAATAGATCTTTTGTAGTGGTATCAGATCCTAATACTGGTGAAATACTAGCTATGAGTGGTAAACAAGTACTTACTAATGATAATGGCGAGAAGTATGTTGTTGATTATACTCCTGGTATTGTGACTCTTCCTGTTACTCCGGGATCAGTAGTAAAAGGAGCTTCAATGATGGTAGGTTATAAATATGGAGCTATTGATATTGGTACTGTTATTAATGATGAATGTATTAAGATTAAAGATACTCCTGAAAAGTGTTCATGGAGAACAATGGGTAATATTAATGATATTTATGCTCTTCAATATTCTTCGAATGTTTATCAGTATAAGATTGCTATTAATGTTGGAGGAGGTACTTATGAATATAATAAGGGACTTTCTTTAGATACTGATGCTTTTAAGAAGTACCGTAATATGTATGCTGAGTTTGGACTTGGACGTAAAACGGGTATTGATCTTCCAGTAGAAAGTCTTGGATATATGGGTACTAGTAAATTACCTGGACATTTACTTGACTTTGCTATAGGACAATATGATACTTATACACCTATTCAGTTATCACAATATATTAATACAATAGCTAATGGTGGTAATAGATTAAAACCTTATTTATTAAAAGAAGTATATACTCCAAGTGATAATGGTGATAAGTTTGGTTCTCTTGTCTATAAGGGTAATACTATTATTCAAGGGACTTTATCGGTAGATAAGAAATATATTGACAGGGTAAGAGAAGGATTTAATGCTGTTGTTACTAGTGGACTTGGTTATGGTTATATGGGATATTATACTAATTCTTCTGGTAAGACTGGTACTAGTGAGAGTTTTATTGATACCGATAATGATGGTAAAGTGGATACTGAGACTATTACTACTTCTTTTGTGGGATATTCTCCAAGCGATAATCCGAAAATGAGTGTAGTAGTGGTATCTCCAGATATTAGTTTACCTGATAATCCTCAGTCACTAGTTACTAAGAGAATATCCGCAAATATAGTAAATAAATATTTTGAATTAAATAGTTAGCAGGTATTTACAAATATGGATATTATACTTATAATATAAATACATTTATGACCGTAAAATGATGAGAATATAAGTTTTGATAACTAAAATAACCGCCGTCTGTTTTAAATATAGGCGGTGATTATTTTACCGTCTTTATATAATGTAAAATAAAATACTTTTTAAAAAAACGTGATGATATTTTAAAATATGTTCACTATCGATAGACACGGGTTTCCATATTAGTATTGCCTCTCCTGCTTCTTTTTTTATATTTATTCGGATTAAATCCCACGGCTTTTGTAAAAGCACGTGAAAAATAAAGAGGATCGTTATATCCGCTTGAAATCGCGGCATTTTTCACAGACATACCCTCATCAAGACACTTTTTGGCTTTTTCGATACGGTAGTATTTCAGATAACTTTTAGGAGAAAGTCCCGAAAAGTTTTTAAAGGCTCTGAAAAGCGTCGGACCGCTTATGTTAAGCTGATTGCATATGGTATTTATGCCGAAATCCGGATCTCGGAAATTTGAATCAATAAGCTTGCATGCCGCAGAAAATCTCTCTTTGCTTATCGTCGGTTGGGTGTTGGGAGATTTGTCTACAAGTAAACCGAGTATTGAATAAAGCAGACCTTCGCAATAATAGCTTTTTGTGCGAAAATCGAAATTATCCGCAATTTTTAAAAACAGCGGAGTGATTTCATCATTGTCAAGGCAGTTGCTCTGGCAGTTAATATTTTCAAAGTCTATGGAGTTGACCATATTTTCGAATGTTTCTCCGCGAAAATTGACCCAAACATAAGTCCACGGGTTGGAAATGTCCGAATAATACTTATAAACAATAAACGGGCGTATAATAAAAAAATGTCCTTTTTCCACTTTAATTCGGCTATTTCCAAACTCCAAAAAACCGGCACCGTCAAGAACATAGTGCAAAATGTATACATCACGCATACTCGGTCCAAAAGAATGGAAATCATTGTTAAGTTTTTTTCCAGCCGCTGTAATAAAGTTTTCAGTTATTTCCATTAAATTGCCTCCCTGAAAGAAAAGTACATATATTTGAAAAGTATGTGCATTGTTTTGACCGTCTTCGGTTTGTATAATAATTATACAAATAAAACTAATAAAAATCAAGTGGGATTGTATGGGTGGGCAATATTTTTTAAGTAACTAAGCTTTTATGCAGCAAATTTCTAAAAAATCGACACATTACTGTTATGTCGCTATAAAACATATCATATTTATGAAAATTTAAATTCTTAAATTATAGTTATCTATGAAATAAAAATGGATTGATATCTTTTGAAAGGACTTGTGAAGCTAATTGAAAAGGTTTTTAAAAATATCAGCTTTGATTATTGCGGGTTTTCAGATGGCGGCATCTGTATTGCCGACTTCGGCAGAAAATAAAAATGCCGTATTGAACGCCGGCCAAAATGCAAGTGAATATGTCAGTGTTCCTTCAAACGGCGAGTATGAGCTTTTGGTTGTTTTTAAAACGCTTAATGACAGCACACAGAAAATAGAATACGGAATAAGAGTGGACGGCGAGTATCCGTTTGAAGAAGCAAAGGGGCTTGAAGCGCAGGTTTTATACGAAGATGACGGCGGAGTGCGCAAGTTGTCAGGCGGGGATGAAACTGCGCCTAAACAGAAAAAAACGGACGGGTATATAACCTCAGCAGCATATGACAAAACCGGTGTAAGGCTTACACCGTATACCGTAGTTCTCACCGCGGGAGCGCATAACATAACGGTTGAAAACAAGGGCGATTCGTTTGAACTTGGCGGAATAAAGCTTGCTTCACCTGAGAAAACACGAAGCTATAAGGATATTTCCGCAGAGTATTCAAAGTATGCAAAATACAACGGCGAGCAAATAGAAATTGAGGCGGAAAGGGTTCTTTACAGAAACGACTATTCTCTTACTGCCAAGGCGGATACCGGCAGTGCGGATATTTCACCTATTAGTACAAACCAATCCGTAATTAACTATATAGGCGGTTCTAATTGGTCGAAGCCAAATCAGGAGCTTGCGTGGGAAATAAATGTGCCGGAGGATGGGCTGTATAAATTAGGCTTTAATTTTAAGCAGAATACAATTATTAACGGCAATGCTTACAGGTGGCTTAAAATCGACGGCAAAACACCTTTTGATGAAGCGAAAAAGATAAGTTTCTCGTATAAGACCGCATGGCAGTATAGGGAATTGACAGATGAAAACGATGAACCGTACCTGTTTTATCTGTCAAAGGGAAAGCATACGCTGTCACTGTCGGTCACGTTGGCAGGTGTTGCAGAAATTTACGACAGGCTAAACTCTGTCAGTGCGGATATAGGCGATTTGTACCTTGATATAGTTATGATAACAGGGGAATCTCCTGATGCGAACAGAGATTATGAGTTGTATAAACAAATACCGAACTTTGAATCCCGTCTTAAAGATTTTTATGATGAACTGACTGCAATTTCCGAAAATCTTAATGCTCGCAAGGATGTAAACGGCGAACTCGACGGGGCGGTTAAGAATATGGCGCGTGTTGCAAAAAACATGCACGACAGCCGTTATGAATCGCATTTGTATTTGGACACTTATTATTCATACTACCAAACCCTTTCTTCATGGATTTACGATATAAAAAATATGTCGTTGTCGCTTGACAAAATAATACTTTCAGCACCGGACAAAACGGTTGACAGCGGAAAAGCAGGATTTTTTTCGAGAATTGCTTTCGGTCTGAAGAGATTTTTAGTGTCGTTCGGCGGAGATTATTCGACAGAAAGCCTTACCGATAAAAACAGCGGTGAAATTAAACTGTGGGTAAACTGGGGCAGAGATCAGGTTAAGGTACTAAATACTCTGATTAAAGAGAATTTTTCATCGGAGACAGGTATAAATGTAAGGGTTGAACAGGTCAATGCCTCTGTAATTCAGGGCATAGTATCAAACAATTCGCCAGATGTATATTTGCAAATGGCAAGAACTGAGCCTGTAAATCTTGCAATGCGAGGTGTGCTTTACGATTTGTCGTCATTTGAAGATTATGATACGGTTTTGAGTAATTTCCAAAAGGGTGCAGAAACACCGTATGTATACGGCGGCAAAACTTATGCGTTACCTGATACACAAAGCTTTAACATAATGTTTGTCAGAACAGATATTTTTAATGAACTCGGACTTAAAATACCCGAAACATGGGAAGACTTCTTATCTGCAACGGCGGTTATACAGCGCAAGAATATGAACTCGTATCTGCCGTACGTGAAGATAACAGCCGCTACCACCGTTAATACGGGAGCGGGAGGACTGAGCATTTTCCCGACAATGCTTATGCAAAACGGGGAGAATATGTATAATAAAGAACTTAATGCTACAAATTTAGCATCGCCCCTGTCAGTCAAGACCTTTAAATTCTGGACTGATTTTTACACAAGATATAAACTAAATCCCGATGTTAATTTCTATCAGCGTTTCAGAGTGGGTACGATTCCGCTCGGAATAGCGGCATACACACAGTACCTCACATTTGAAGTTGCAGCCCCGGAAATTACGGGCAAATGGGCAGTGTACGAATTACCGGGAGTGAAAGACGACAACGGTAAAATAAATCGAAGCAGCGCAGGATCGGGAACCGGCTGTGCGATTATGAAATCAAGCAAAAACAAAGCCGCTGCTTGGGAATTTCTTAAATGGTGGGTATCGGAGGAAACGCAGTATAACTATTCATTTAACTGTGAGTCAGTTCTCGGACAGTCCGGCAGAATCGCTACTTCAAATGTTAAAGCTTTGAAAAACCTTTCTTGGGATAAGGAAAGCTTGAATACTATCTTAAAGCAATGGGAAAATGTTAATGAAATACCCGAGGTTCCGGGCAGTTACTATGTATCGCGCTCAATAGACCAGGCGTTTTGGGCGGTTTATAATGGCGAAGCTACGGAAAAGGAAGCAATAACTGATTGGGCAAAAACTTCAGATGAAGAAATAAGGCGCAAAATAGCGGAATATGCGAATAAAAAACAGTAAGGAGGAAGTCAGATGGCTAAACAACGTAAAAACATAATTTTCAGCGGAAGACGTTGGCAACTGTATATACTGTTGGCTCCTTTTCTTATATTTTTTATTCTTATGACCGTTTTGCCTGTTGCGGCATCAATGGTTTTAAGCTTTTTTAACTTCGATATGGTCTCATTTCCTACCTTTGCCGGACTTGATAACTACATCCGCATGCTATTGCATGATGATATTTTTCCGATTGTATTAAAAAACACTGTTCTTTTGGCTATACTTACAGGTCCTGCAGGTTTTTTGCTTTCCTTTGTTTTAGCTTGGTTTATAAACGAGTTTGGCAGAACTGCAAGAACAGTATTTTCATTTATGTTTTATGCGCCGAGCCTTGCGGGGAATGCCGTTTATATTTGGCAGATTCTTTTTTCAAGTGACAGTTACGGATATATAAACAGCTTCTTAATGTCGCTCGGAATTACAACCGAGCCGATAGCTTGGCTTTCAAATTCTTCGTATATTGTGCCTATAGTTGTAGCGGTACAGCTTTGGTCAAGTCTCGGAATTTCGTTTTTATCGAACCTTTCGGGTCTTCAAAATATAAATACCGAGTTGTATGAGGCGGGCGCAATAGACGGAATCAGAAACCGATGGCAGGAATTGTGGTATATAACGCTTCCCGGAATGAAGCATATGCTTTTGTTTTCGGCGGTTATGCAGATAGCATCCGCATTTTCAATAAGCGGAATAATAACTCAGCTTGCAGGCTACCCGACGGTAGGATATGCGGCTGATACGATAGTATCTTATCTGTCGGATGTTGGCACGGTGAAGTATGAAATGGGCTACGCTTCGGCACTGTCGGTGGTTTTGTTCTTAATTATGCTGGCAACCAGATGGTTAACGAATAAGCTTATAAACAAAACGGGAAGGTGATAGTATGAAAAAAATAAGGCAAATACTGCACCTTCCGTCAACTAACCAAGCCAAAAGATATACAAGAAGTAAGGCGGGCAATTTCTTTTATTTTCTGTTTCTTTTTGCAGCAGGACTTTTTTCGTTGCTGCCGATGATTTACTGCGTTGTAACATCATTTAAACCGCTTGATGAGTTGCTTGTTTTTCCGCCGACTCTTTTTACGGTTAAAAGACCCACAGCGGCAAATTATACGGCATTACCCGACCTTATTTCAAGCCTTTCTGTTCCGCTTTCGCGTTATGTCTTTAACAGCGTGTTCATAGCACTTGCCGGCACAGTGTTTACTGTGTTGTTTTCTGCAATGGCGGCTTTCGTGCTTTCCAAAACCGATATAAAGTACAAAGGTGTTATTTTTACGGTTATTCAGTTTGCATTGCTTTTCAATGCGTATACGCTTGCAATACCGCAATATATAATTTATTCGAGTCTTAGGGTTATAAACACATATTTAGTCTATCTTTTGCCCACATTTGCTTCTTCAATGGGAGTTTTCCTTATGAAACAGTATATGGACGGATATGTACCCGACGCACTGATAGAGGCAGCACATATAGACGGCGCGGATTGGTTTGGAATTTTCGGAAGAATAATAATGCCGATAATAAAGCCCTGCATTTTAACACTTACGCTATTTACATTTTTAGGACTTTGGAATGTTCAGTCAACCGGCACTATATTCAGTGAACAGCTCAAAACTCTGCCTACGGTAATGTCTACAATAGCAACCGGGGGATTGGCGCGCACGGGTTCTTCAATGGCAGTTTCGGTTATTATGATGATACCGCCCATTTTGGTTTACTTAATATCTCAAAGCAGCATTAAGGAAACAATGGGTTCGGCGGGAATTAAAGGTTAGGACGGTGGATTCTGTGAAAAAAATTACATTAGCTCTTTTCACCGCTTTAATTATCTCTTTGGTGTTTTCTACTACCGTAACAGCGCTCGGGGATACCGATGAAATACCCTATCGGAGTTATACATATTGGGAAGATTATACTTCCGGCAGCAAAACCCCGGTTTACTCCAAACCGATGTATTCTGTTGAAAATATGCTGAATTACCGCGACTTCGGCGCTGAAGTAAATATGAAAATCACAGATGTTGTAACCGATGAGAATAAAAAAGTATATGTTCTTGATTCGGAAAATTCATTGGTTTATGTCTTAAACGCGGACTATACACTGGCAGAAACCGTGAGCAATTTTGTTTTCAACGGTGAAAGTGTCAGCTTTAAAAATGCCGGCGGAATTTTTGTAAAAAACGGTTTGATCTATATTGCAGATGCTGAAAACAACCGTGTTATCATATCAGATTCAACCGGAAAAATAGAAAAATTCTTAACATTGCCCGATTCCGAACTCATTCCATCGGATTTTGTTTATAAGCCTGTTAAAGTTGCGGTTGATTCCAAGGGATATACATATGTTTTAAGTCTCGGGAGCTATTACGGTGCGATACTTTATTCACCGGAAATGGAATTTCTTGGATTTTTCGGGGCAAATTCCGTGAAAAAGACAACGCTTGATACAGTAACATCACTTTGGAAACGGATAACCTCAAACGATGCCAAACGTGCGGCTGATGAGCTTGTATTACCGTATTCATTTACCGATATAGTGCTCGGAGCAGATGATTTTGTATATACGGCAACAGGAAAAAGCGATGATGCAAGAATTCAAAGCGGTCAGTTATGTATATTTAATCCGGGCGGAAAAAATATAACCTCGGCGGCGGACAAGAATTTTGCTGATTATGCGGTAGGAAGTTATCAATTTACTTCTCTCACGCAGAATTTAGGAAACCTTGATGTTGACGAAGACGGATTCATTTATCTTTTGGACAGTACATACGGCAGAATATTTTGGTATGACAGCAGTTTCAATCTGATTTCCGTATTCGGCGGAAGTGTCGGCGTTTCGAATCAAATGGGAACATTTTCGCTTGCAGGTGCGATAGCCGTTAACGACACCGATGTTCTTGTTACGGATTCTCAAAAGAATACGCTGACGATATTTAAAATAAACGAATATGGTAATGAAGTCAGAAATGCGCAAAAAATTACCCTTTCGGGTGATTTTAAAGCTGCAAAAGAAAGCTGGCTGACGATCTCATCAAAGGACAGTAATTGTCAACTGGCGTATAGAGGTCTTGCAAAAGCATATTATGATGAAGGCAACAATAAATTGGCAATTAAATATGCAAAGCTTGGGTTTGACCGCGATACATATTCAAAAGCATTCGCACAAATTAGAACTGAGATTATCGAAAAATATTATACAATAATATTTGTTTCGGTTGTCATTTTAGCGGCTGTTTTGATTTTTATTAAAATCAAATTCCGGGGAAAAACAATAAAACTAAAAAGCGACACTAAACTGCATACGGCAGTAATCAGTGTTCCTCATCCTTCCGAATGTTTCAGGCTTGTAAAGGAAAAGCATTTGGGATCTGTAATAATATCTTCGATTATACTTGCAGCATTTTACATAGTAACAGTGCTTAATGATACCGCAGGCGGATTTGCATTTACGGTATTTGATTTTGAAAAATACAATGCGTTTTATGTATTATTGAGTACGGTGGGGTTAGTTATTTTATGGACGGCTACAAATTGGCTTGTATGCACTCTTTTGGGAGGAATAGGTAAGCTTTCCGAAATTTATACCGTAACCTGCTACAGTCTCATTCCGTTGCTCTTCGGGCGCACGGTAAGGCTACTGCTTACACATATTCTTACGCCTGACGAAGGGGCATTTCTCAATGTATTTACGGCGGCGTGTATAATCTATACAGCTTTTATGCTTATTATCGGTATGATGCGCATACATGACTATGAATTCGGAAAATTTGTCGGCACTGCGGTTTTAACTGTTCTGGCAATGATTATTGTCGTGTTTTTAATCTTCCTTATATTCATGCTGGTGCAACAGGTAATTACATGGTTTGGAACGGTATTTGTTGAAATAAGGTACAGATAGGTGATCAGATGAAAAAGTATTATATCAAAATTATCGGTTTGTGCCTGTGTCTTTCTGTTTTTGCGGCAGTAATTTCGGGATGCGGTAACGGGAATAAAGCGCTTAAAACCGATACCGCCCGTTATTCGGAATATACCGGTGAAAATACTGCCGAAGAGAACAGCACTGTTCAGAATAAACGGTTTATGCTTTTATGGAATAATGAGTTCAAGCAGGTGGTTATTACCGATAGGGAAAACGATGCCGTCTATTCAACCATGCCGACAGATGCTATGAAAACGGAATATGACAGTGAAGGCTTTAAAATTAAAAATAATCCTGTTATTGAGTCTCCGATAATTGTTTATTATAATGACCTTACAACCCTTTCGGAAACCGATATTTATGCTTCCGACGCTATAGAAAATGACGGCATATACGCTGAAACCCTGGAAAACGGGATAAAGGTCACTTATGATTTTTATGATAAAAAAATATCTGTTCCGGTTTATTACAGGATTTTTGAAGACCGATTTGAAATTGCGGTAGAGCCAAAAGAAATTATGGACGACGGAGAAAATCGCGTGACTGCCGTTGCTTTAGCTCCGTTTTTGTGCTCTTTAAAAAATGACGGCGACGGATACTTTTTGCTGCCTGACGGATGCGGAAGCATTGTAAAGCCGAAAACCGTGAGTCTTATAGGCGAACAGGGAACCGCACGCGTTTACGGTGATGATTTAACAGTTAGTTCTTACAGTCTTTCATCATATAAAAAAAGTATGAATATGCCTATTTTCGGATTTACAGATGGTGAAAAAGGTTTGTTTTCGATTATTTCCTCATCTGAAGAACAGGCATACCTTTGTTGGAATATAGGCTCGGAAAATACCAAATATTCCTCTGTATATCCTATGTTCAGAATAAGAGGCTATGATTATACTTCAAAACCTAAAAATTTCCTCAGTACGCTCCCGCAGGTTCCCATTTTTTCTGACAGTATAAATACCGAACCGTTGAAAATATCTTACTATCCGCTTTACGGCGAAAAGGCAAATTATAACGGTATGGCGGAATTTTACAGAGAGTACCTTGTGAAAGCCGGCAAGCTGACCGAAAAGGAATTTTCTGATATTACACTTGATATTCGGGTACTGGGCGGTCTTGAGAAAAAAGCTTTTACCGCAGGTCTGCCGCATACAGAATTATCCGTGCTTACTTCTGTTAATGAAATAGGTGAAATAGTTAAATATCTTTCCGATAAAACGGGATTAAAATTCAACGTAACGCTTGAAGGCTTCGGAAAAAGCGGTCTTGATATAGGAAGTGTAGGCGGCGGATTTAAAATTGCCAGCAAATTCGGAAGCAAAAAGGATATTGCCACTCTTAAAAGTTTATGCGATAAAAACGGCTTCGGGTTATATATTTCGTATGACCTTATTCGTTTTAAAAAGAACGGGAGCGGTTTTTCTTCATTGAAAGACGCGGCACTATTGCCGGATCAACAGATTTTTTATAATCGCACTTTCAATAATGTTACCAGGAACAGAAATTCGGAAAAGTATTTGCTGCTTGCCCGCAACAGAATAACCGATGCGATTGAAAAAGCAACCGAAACCGCTGCAAATTACGGATTTGACGGTATAAATATCGGTACGCTTTCAAATACATCATATTCCGATTACCGAAACGCGGAAACCGGGATCTGCGCCGGAATGGGCAGTCAGGTGAGCGAAACCATTCAAAAAGCAAATAATAAGGTACATATTGCAGCCTCAAATCCGAATATCTATGCGGCATACTCATCGAATTATATAACGGACGCGCCGCTGTTTTCCTCCGGATATGATATGACAAGTGAGGAGATACCGTTTTATCAAATGGTTATGAGAGGTTATGTTCAAATGAGCTGCGAATCCTTTAACCTTGCAAACGATTCTGATAAAGCATTCTTGAAATGCGTCGAAACCGGAATGATACCGTCGTATACTTTTTCTTACAGGTACAACAGCAGTGTGATTACATCGGAATTTTCTGCGCTTTCTGTTTCAAAATTTGAGGGTCTAAAGGATGAAACGGTAAATACGGCTAAAAAAACCGAAAAGTTGCTTAAAAATCTTGGAAACGCAAAAATAAAAAGCCATGAAATAGTGAATGATGAATTAAGAATAACAAGATTCGATAACGGGATGACCGTGGCCGTAAACTATTCAGATAACAGTGTTTTATTTGAATCGGCGGAAATAAAGCCTAAGAGTTTTTATGTATGGGGGGAATAACAGAATGTCGGGAAAGAAGACAAGAGGTCTTGAAAAACTTAAAGAACGTTACGGATTGCTGTTTGTAACCCCATGGTTAGTTTCAATGCTTTTATTTTTTGTTTATCCGATTGCTTATTCCGTGTATTCAAGCTTTGGCAATGTGACAATAGACGCCGGGGGTGTAACTGCCGGATTTAAAGGCCTAGATAACTACAAAGAAATACTTCTGAAGGATCCGAAATACCTTGACAATGTTTTCGGTTCATTTAAGGATATTTTTGTTTCCCTGCCGTTCATTATTGTAGTAAGCATTGTTTTGGCGTTACTGCTTAACCGACGGTTTAATGGAAGAATATTTTTCCGCGGTATGTTTTTTATGTCGGTTATTTTTGCCAGCGGTCCGGTATTGAATATGTTTTTAAAAACCGCTTCGGGTGACGCAACAAGTGTTGCGGTTGCAGCAACCCCTACATTTGATTTGATTGATTTTGCAAGTGTATTGGAGGGCCTAAACCTGCCGGAGTCTGTTGAAAAATATGTTTCGGCTGCACTCGGAAATATATTTATGCTGGTTTGGCAAAGCGGAATACAAACGGTACTTTTAATAGCAGGACTTCAGTCTATTCCCGAATTACATTATGAGGTGGCTCGTGTAGAGGGTGCCACTTCTTGGGAGACCTTTTGGTTTGTTACGCTTCCGCAGCTTATGAGAACACTTATGCTTGCTATGATTTTTACTGTGGTTGAGTTATGTTCGCTCGGAACAAACGATATTATTTCAAACAGTTATTCAAAGTTTAATAATATGGAATACGGTTTGGGTTCTGCGATGCTTTGGTTTTACTATGTATTTATTTTGATATTTATAGGATTTGTATTTTTAATTTACAAAAAAGTGTTTGAAAGGAAATGGGGCTGATCCTGTATGAATTTTTTTGTGAAAAGGCTTAAAACCGTAAAAACGAAAAAGGCAGTAAGATCGGTTTTTTCGGACATTTTTTGCTATATAATGTTGATCGTGCTGGGCTATATAGTAATTTATCCGCTCTTTTATATGATAAGCGGTTCTGTAAAGCCTATGTCGGCATTGCTTGATATACGCCATCTTTGGTTGCCGAGATATGTTTCGCTCGCGGCCTTTACAAAGGCGGCGGAATATCTTGATTTTGTTCCCTCGCTTATGAGGACACTGTCTTTGCAGGTGGTATCGGCATTGATAGAGGTGTTTACTTGTTCTGTCGCGGCATATGGTTTCGCGAGGTTTAAGTTTCGCGGTAAATCTGCTATGACTGTTTTACTTTTGCTTTCATTGATTATTCCTTTGCCGATGTATAGTATGCCTCTTTCTGTAAATTACAGGGCTTTCGGTATTTTTAATACGAATTGGGTGTATTGGTTGCCTGCGCTTTTGGGAGGCGGAGTACGCTCGGGAATGCTGATATACATATACATACAGTTTTTTATCGGATTACCTAAAGAACTTGAAGATGCAGCATATATAGACGGAGCCGGACCGTTGAGAACATTTTTACAGATTGCACTTCCCTCATCAGGAGTTGTAATAGTTACGGTTTCGGTTTTATCGCTCGTATGGCATTGGAACGAAAGCTTTTTATCGTCACTATGCTTTTTAAACAAAACAAGACCGTTGTCAGTTATGATGGAGAATATTGAAGTTTATCTTCATTTTGAGGGTTTATATATAGGTGTAAATCCAATAGCCAGCTCTTATGTTTTTGCAGCGTGTATTATGTTTGTGGCAATACCGTTGATAGTTTATCTTTTCTTACAAAGAAAGTTTGTCAAAAGCATTGACAGAGTTGGTATAACCGGTTAAATCAGACCGCAATTTTGCGGTTGATAAAATAAAAAAGGAGAAGATTTATATGAAAAAAAGTGGAATTAAAGTATTGGCTTTATTTCTTAGTATGGCGTTGTGTTTATCTCTCGGAGGGTGTGGGAAAGAAAAGACTACATCTGAGAAAGACGGAAGCAATGTGGGTCTTATAGATTTTGACGATCAGACCGGAAGCGGTTTTTCCAGTACAGACAATAGTTCCGGTAGCGGTCAGACATCTAACGCAACTATATCGGGATCCGGAGAAACAATAAAGAACAGGGTAGAATTTGATTCTAAAAATCCTTTCAGCAATATACCGAAAAGGCTTAAAGGCACAACGGTAAAATTTGCGGTTTGGGGTGATGAAGGAAACGACAAATATAAGCCGTTGCTTACTGCATTCACAAGAGAAACCGGAATAAAAGTACAGTTTGTTTTTATTGATCAGTCAAACTATGCTTCACAGGTAATGCAGAATATAGTGGTGGGATCGGCGCCGGATTTGATTGTATCCTGTGAAAATTTTGCTACACTTATTGAAGTTACACAACCGATAGAAAAACTTGTAAATCTTGACGATGATTTTTGGGATAAAAAGGTGACCCAAGAGGCGACAATTAACGGTCACACATATTTTGTAAATTCACTGAAAAGTATTTGGGAAAATCACGAATATGTTATATTCAATAAATCTTTGTTTTCAAAAAACAATTTGAGGTCACCCCGCGATTATTGGGAATCGGGGAAATGGAGTTATGAAAACGCACTTAAGTGTATGGAGGAAATTTCCAAGGTTGACGGTCTTTACGGAGGACTGATTGCTCCTAATGTATTGTCCGCAAGCTTCGGAGGACCTATCGTATCTTACGATCCCGCTACCAAAACATTCAAAAATAATATTACCTCTGCCCAGACAGTGAAGGCGTGTCAGTGGTTTGTAAATCTTTATGAGAAAAATATTTTCGGCAACGGTATGGCAACTTCGGGATTTGTTAACGGAAATATCGGACTTACATACGGCGGAGTTTATTCTTCAAAGTTTAACGGTTGGTACAGTGCTATGGACGGTTCGCTTTTGGACGCGGTTCCGCTGCCCACTTCTATTGATGGTAAAGCGACGTCTCAGGTCGGAACCTTTAGAGGATACGGTATTCCGAAAGGGGCAGGCAATCCGGAGGGCGCAGCGTATTTCCTGCGGTATTTCCTTGATTACGATTATTACAAAGCGGCAAAGATCAATGCGTTTAAGAGTAAGACACTTGAGAATTTTTACTTTAAGGAATTTGTGCCGCTTATAAAGAAAGAGGGAATAACCTTTACTCACTATCAGGACGCTATGCTCGTTGCAAATGAGAGCGCCGATACTTTCATTACTTTAACCGACACAACTCAAGCGCAGGTTCCGACATTGCTCGCCTCAAAATCAAACAGGGTAGACGACGCAGTAGGCAAAATGAACGCTAAAATTAAAAGCTATAAA
>OHUD01000626.1_pt1 | contig 15381 bp, 14 predicted proteins | sample 1579021 | NCBI WGS metagenome assembly OHUD01 (sample SAMEA3879597, study PRJEB24766) | human gut metagenome | biome: human-associated habitat; feature: feces | place: USA | collected 1985/1987
TACGCTAATCGTTACTTTTCTGTGAATTATTGCAGGTTGCTATTGCAATTTGCGACGAAACATTTATACCCTTACCGCCGAAATAAAGGCTTTCGCGCGCAGAGCGGTTTATTTCGCCCACAGATAAATTATTCGGGTACATAATATAATCAAGCGCAGGGTTTAAGGTTACTGTATAAATCATAAATTCTCCCTATAAAAAAGCCTCCCTCGTCAGAGGGAGACATTGTAAAGCTTATTATACAATATCAATCTGCAAAGCCTGATTCTACCAAAGCTACAAGACCGTCAAGAGCTTCCTTTTCATCAGAGCCGTCAACAATTATTTTGATGGTGGTGCCGCCTACAATGCCGAGCGACAGAACGCCCAAAAGGCTCTTTGCGTTTACCTTTCTTTCATCCTTTTCAACCCAAATTGAGGATTTATACTCATTTGCTTTCTGAATAAAAAAGGTTGCGGGGCGGGCATGAAGACCAACCTGATTCTGAATAACTACATCTTTAACACACATTGTAAAATCTCCTTTGGGATTAACATTTTATTAACTGCCTCGTTACATCCTTGTAACACCTGATATTATCATTATACCACATTTAATGAAATCGTCAATTATTTGTGAATAAGTTCTAATATTTATCCAACGATTTAAAAATCGGCAAGCCCGCATTTGTGTAGTTTCAATATAAATTTTCGGCAAAAATCGCGGTTTTAACCCCTGTCCGATTATTTTATGCTCTTAATATCATAGGGCGTGGTCTGGTAAACGAAGTAGTTGAGCCAGTTTGAGTAAAGCAGATTTGCGTGTGCGCGCCACGAAACGATGGGCGGATTTTCGGGGTTGTCGTCCCGAAAATAGTTTTTCGGTATTTCTATTTTTTCACCCGCCTTTAAATCACGGAAATATTCATCTGCCAGTGTGTTTGCGTCATATTCGGAATGACCCGTTATAAATAACTGTTTGCCTTTTTCTGAGGATACGGCGTACACTCCCGTTTCCTTGGAGGAGGCTAAAATTTTAAGCAGAGGTACTGCCTTTATATCCTCTGTTTTAAAGGTTGTGTGGCGCGACTGCGGCACCATAAAGGTATCGTCAAACCCGCGGAATAAAATTGAATTTTTATAATCCACAGTATGCGGAAAAACGCCGAACAGCTTTTTTTCAAGCATATATTTTTTTATGCCGTAATGGTAGTAAAGCCCTGCCTGAGCGCCCCAGCAAATATGAAAGGTGCTGTGCACATGGGTCTTGCTCCATTCCATAATTTCGCACAGCTCCGCCCAATACTCAACCTCCTCAAACGGCAGCTTTTCAACCGGCGCGCCGGTTATTATCATACCGTCAAATGTGCGGTCGCGAACATCCTCAAAGGTTTTGTAAAACGTAAAAAGGTGCTCTGCCGAGGTGTTTTTTGAAATATGGCTTTTTGTGTGCAGAAATTCAAGGTCAACCTGTAAAGGCGAGTTTCCGAGCAGACGGGAAATCTGCGTTTCGGTCTCAATCTTTTTAGGCATAAGGTTTAAAAGCAGTATTTTAAGCGGACGAATATCCTGCGTTATGGCCCGCGTTTCGGTCATAACGAATATATTTTCATCGTTAAGCGTTTTAACCGCAGGCAGATCGTTCGGTATTTTTATCGGCATATTTTACCTGCCCTCTGCGCTGTCAAGCGCCTGTTTAATATCGTTTATAAGGTCATCTGCGCTTTCAAGCCCGCACGAAAAACGCACGAGGTCGGCGGGTACTCCCGCAGCGGCAAGCTCCTCGTCGGTCATCTGGCGGTGGGTGCTGCTTGCGGGGTGCAGGCAGCAGGTGCGCGCGTCGGCAACGTGGGTTTCAATCGCGGCGATTTTAAGCCCCTTCATAAAGCCCTCGGCGGCTTTTCTGCCGCCCTTTAAGCCGAAACTTACAACGCCTGTTGTGCCGTTCGGCATATATTTTTTTGCAAGGCTGTAGTATTTATCGCCCTCAAGCCCGGGATATATAACGTATGCCACGCGGTCATCGTTTTTAAGCGCTTTTGCCACGGCAAGGGCGTTTTCGCAGTGCCGCGCCATTCTGACATGCAGGCTTTCAAGCCCCAAATTCAAAATAAACGCGCTTTGCGGCGACTGAACCGAGCCGAAATCGCGCATAAGTTGCACGGTAGCTTTTGTAATATACGCGCCGCCTATGCCGAAACGCTCGGTATATGTAACGCCGTGGTAGCTTTCGTCCGGCGTGCAAAGCCCGGGGTATTTATCGGGGTAACGCGCCCAATCAAATTTACCCGAATCCACAATGCAGCCGCCTACCGCCGCGCCGTGACCGTCCATATACTTTGTGGTGGAATGGGTCACTATATCCGCTCCCCACTCAAAGGGGCGGCAGTTGACGGGCGTTGCAAAGGTGTTGTCTACTATAAGCGGAACGCCGTGGCTGTGCGCGGCGGCGGCGAATTTTTCAAAATCAAGCACCGTAAGCGCCGGGTTTGCAACCGTCTCGCCGAATACCGCCTTTGTATTGGGGCGAAAAGCCGCGTCAAGCTCTTCTTTGGTGCAATCGGGGGAAACAAAGGTGAAATCTATTCCCATTCTTTTCATTGTAACGGCGAAAAGGTTGTATGTACCGCCGTAAATAGAGGAGGAAGAAACTATATGATCGCCGCAGGACGCAATGTTAAACACGGCGTAAAACGAAGCCGCCTGACCGGAGGAAGTAAGCATTGCCGCAGTGCCGCCCTCAAGTTCGCAAATTTTGGCGGCTACGGTATCGCAGGTGGGGTTTTGCAGGCGCGAATAGAAATATCCGCTCGCCTCTAAATCGAAAAGTCTGCCCATATCCTCGCTTGTGCTGTATTTAAAGGTTGTGCTTTGAATAATCGGCACCTGTCTCGGTTCGCCGTTTTTGGGGGTGTAACCGCCCTGTACGCATATAGTATCTCTGTTCACCGTAATCACTCCAAATTAAAAATTTTACAAGCATTTATATTAAGTATACTCTTTATTTCGTTTTCGTCAAGGTTTAGAGATAAAAAGTATTCAAGCTCCTTTTCGGGCGACCACATGGGGTAATCGCTGCCGAAGAGCACCCTGTCCGCTCCGTAGCGGCGTATAATCTCCTTTACGGTCTCTTTTTTAAGGTAGGGAAAGGCAGAGGAGCAGTCAACATATAAGTTCGGCGTGCCGCATAGCTTTTTGCTTGCTTCTTCCCATATAGACCAGCCGCCGAAGTGCGCGCCTATAACGGTAAGCTCCGTGTAAATTTTAAGCACGGGCAAAAGGCGGTTTGGGTTTGAGTAATCGTAGCGGCTGTCGCCCGTGTGCATAAGTATGGGCAGGCGGTTTTCTTCGCACAGTTCGTAAATTTTAAGGCAGCGGTAATCGTCAATTTTAAACGCCTGAATATCGGGGTGCAGCTTTACCCCGCGCAGCCCTAATGACATTAAGTGCGCAACATCACCCTTAATATCGGCGCTGTCGGGGTGCAGAGTGCCAAGCCCCACAAGCCTGCCAGGGTGCTTTTTAACCTCGCCCGCAATAAATTCGTTAATGCTTTTAACCTGGTGCGGCGTTGTGGCTACCGACTGGACGATATAGCGGTCAACTCCCGCCTTATCGCCCATTTCCATAAGCCCCTCTACGGTGCCTGAGCCTACCGAGTGCTCGTGATAAAAATTATCGGTTCCCGCAACCGCGCGCGAGGCTATTTTTTCGGGGTATATATGGCAGTGCGCGTCGGTTACAAAGTATTTATTTTCCACCATTTATGCCGTTACCACCTTATCCGCCTTTTGTAGGCCTAATTTTTTAACCGCGTCCTCGCGCATTTTGTATTTTAATATTTTGCCCGCAACGTTCATCGGGAAGCTATCCACAAAGTCAATGTACTTAGGCACTTTATGCCGTGCCATATGGGCGTTTATAAACTCTTTCATTTCGGCCTCGGTCATAGTTTCCCCCTCTTTTAAAATAACGCAGGCCATTATTTCCTCGCCGTACTGCTCGTCCGGCACACCTATTACCTGAACGTCCTTAACCTTCGGGTGGGTGTAAATAAATTCCTCAATTTCTTTGGGGTAAATATTTTCGCCGCCCCTTATTATCAAATCCTTAAGTCTGCCCGTAATTCTGAAATAACCGTCAGGCGTGCGGCAGGCAAGGTCGCCCGTGTGCAGCCAGCCGTCCTTATCAATGGCGCTTGCGGTGGCTTTCGGCATTTTGTAGTAGCCCTTCATTATATTATAGCCGCGCGCCACAAACTCGCCGTTTTCGCCGTCGGGGCACTCCTCGCCGGTTTCGGGGTCAATAATTTTGCACTCAATTTCTGGCAAAGCCTTACCCACGGTGCCCACGCGCTGCTCAATAGTATCGTAAATAGAGCTCATTGTGCAGCCGGGCGACGCCTCTGTCTGACCGTAGGTTATAACAATTTCTTTCATATTCATTTTGTCCACAACGTCCTGCATTACCGAAATGGGGCAGGGGCTGCCTGCCATAATGCCTGTGCGCATATATGAAAAATCGGTCTTTGCAAAATCGGGGTTTTCAAGCATTGCAATAAACATTGTGGGAACGCCGTGAAATGCGGTTATATGCTCGGAATTTATGCAGGCAAGCGCGGGCTTGGGTGAGAAATAGGGGAGAGGATAAACGGTTGTGCCGTGGGTCATACTCGCGGTCATGGCAAGCACCATTCCGAAACAGTGGAACATAGGCACCTGAATCATAAGCCTGTCGGCGGTGGATAATTCCATACAGTCGCCTATGCACTTGCCGTTGTTTACAACATTATAGTGCGTAAGCATAACGCCCTTGGGAAAGCCCGTTGTACCCGATGTATACTGCATATTGCAAACGTCATCTTTATCGACTGCCGCCGCCATACGGTAAACCTCGGCTGTCGGCACTGTCTTTCCGCGCTCAATAGCGTCTTCCCAGGTAAGGCAGCCCTTTTGCTTAAACCCTACGGTTATAATATTGCGCAAAAACGGCAGGCGCTTTGCGTGCAGCGGCTCGCCCGCTTTTTTGCTTTCAAGCTCGGGGCACAGCTCTGTCATAGTCTCTGAATAATTTGAATCGCGGTAGCCGTCTATCATAATAAGGGTGTGGGTATCGGATTGCTTTAAAAGATACTCCGCCTCGTGAATTTTGTAGGCGGTGTTCATTGAAACCAGCACCGCGCCTATTTTGGTGACTGCCCAAAAAGCGATATACCACTGCGGAATATTGGTAGCCCAAACCGCCACGTGCGAGCCTGCCTTTACCCCCAAGGCTATAAGCGAACGGCAGAATTCGTCCACATCGTCGCGAAATTCGCTGTAGGTTCTCGTGTAATCAAGCGTGGTGTATTTAAAGGCGTATTGGTCGGGAAATTCCTCCACCATTCTGTCAAGCACCTGCGAAAAGGTTTCGTCTATAAGCAAGTTTTTCTTCCAAACGTATTTTCCTGTGTGGGCGCGGTTGTAATAAAGGGCGGATTCTGCCTTTGAAGTATCGCCGAACTGACTTATAAAGTTTACAAAGTGGGAGAATATTATCTCGCTGTCGTCAAGCCCCTCGCACCACGCGGGGTCCCATTCAAGCGAAATAAAGCCGTCGTAATTAACAGAACGCAGGGCGGACATCATATCCCCCACAGGCAGCTTGCCCTCGCCTATAAGGCAAAAGCCCTCGCCGTCAAAGTCCTTTATATGAACGTGCTTTACATACGCGCCCAAATTTTTAATGGTTTCTTCGGGCTGCTCGCTTGCCTTAAAAAATGTTGAATACATATCCCAAAGAGCGGCTAAATTATCGCTTGCAAAGCTGTCAAGCAGTTCTCTGAGCGCGGCGGTGCTGCAAAATGCGCCCGAGGTTTCAATTACCAGCGTAACACCCGCTTTTTCAGCCTGCGGCAAAACCGCGGTTATAAATTTTTTTGCGGTGTCATTATCGCACTCGGCGGATTTTATGCGTATATTCGGTATGTGCAGATCTTTAGCAATTTTAATGCAGCTCTCGGTTTCCGCTATAGCGGCATCCTCGCTTATATCGGAAATTACGTCTATACACGGCAGCTCCAGCTTCATTTCGTAAAGCCGCCTTACCGTTGCCGCCGCGGCGTAACCGTGAAACGCGCCGTCCTTATTTTTGAATAATTCTCCGTTTATATTGTGCAGCTCAATACCGCCGAATTTAAGCTCCCTTGCAATATTGCAAAATTCTTCAAAGCTTTTGTTATGCCAGCCCTTTGTAGAAAACGATAACTTCATAATTTTCAAGCCTCCCCGTAAACTATCTTATTAACAGCGTTTATGTACGCCCTTATGCTCGCGCCTATAATATCGGTTGAAATGCCGTTGCCCGAATAAAGCTTGCCGCCGAATCTAAGTTTTACAAGCGCGCTGCCTATCGACTCTTTACCCTCGGTTACGGTCTCAATTTTAAAATCCTCAAGCTCATAGCGGCTGCCTATAATCTGCTCCAGCGCCAAAAACGCCGCGTCAATAGGTCCGTCGCCTATGCTTATGCCTGTAGTCCGCTTACCGTCGCGTTCAAGCGTTACCTGAGCCGAGGCGGAAATTATATTGCCGTTGTTTATAACGTAATTCACAAGCGTGTAGGTGGGCGGCGCCTGCATGGCTGTGCTTGTAATAATAACCTCAAGCTCTTTAGCGCCTACCCTCTTTTTAGCCGCCACACGGCGAAACTCCTCGTAAACCTTTTCGGCGTCCTCGTCCGATAAATCGTATCCAAGAGATGCCGCGGCAGAAACAACCGCGTCCTTTCCGTCGCTGCCGTCAAGTGTAATTCCGCTTTGCTCTGCCGCTACGGGGGCTGCGGTATCGGTTTTGCCGCCTGTAATTCTTACAATCTGCTTTACAATTCTGTTAAGCTCGGTATTCTTAATGCTTGAAGAAAATCCGCAGGTATCGCCGCAGTTCTTTATCATTGCGGCAAAGCCCTCAAGCGAGGTAATATCGCCCGAAACGGCGGTTTTAACGCTGCCTGCTCCCTGCTTTACCGCCATAACGGAGGAGGCGGAAGCCAGCCCGTTTTTATCGCTGCACATAACCGAAATTTCGGCTTTGCCGCCTATATGCGCGGCAATTTCCGCAATAAATGCGGCAAACTCATCGGGCATTTGCTCCGCTGCGTCGTCGCTTACCGTAATAATTCCCGCGCCCGCCGCTATTGCCGTATCAATCATTTCGTAAAGAAAAGCCCTGTCCGCACGCGTTGCGTCCATAGCGCAAAACTCAGTATCGCTGCATTTTTCCTTTGCATAGCTTACAAGCCCGGTTATAAACTCGCCCATTTTAGGCGCTTTTTTGTGACATATATATTCCATTCCCACGGTGGAAAGCGGCAGCTCAATGCGAATACGCGGCTTTGCGGCGGTGCGCAGCGCGTCGGCGGCTAAATCAATGCTCTCGCGCGTTTTACCGCCGCAAACCGATAACACGCTGTTTTTAACAAACGACGCCACCGTGCGCACAAGCAGGGTGTCGGTCTTGGCGTTTTCAATTTCGGGCAGCTCTACCGCATTAACGTTAAGCCTTTCAAGCTGACGCGCAATTTCAATTTTTTCCTTAAAGCTGAAGTGCGCGCCTGCCGCGCAGAGCGTTCTGTCGCAGATTTTAATGTTTTTCATAACCTATCACTCTTTCTTGTTTTTTGTTGGAAACAATGGCATAAAAAAAGCCCCGAGATTGCTTTGCCGCAATCTCAGGGACGAAATATCTTTCGCGGTACCACCCTGATTACCGTTTTTTTATAAAACGGTCACTCCGTAAGGCTCCAACAAGCCTTCTGCCCTGATAACGGTGCACTGCCGTAGCGGCATACTAAAGGTTCCGCCGCTCTGCTCGGGAACGAGACTTTTTTACCCTGCCGTATCGGACTTGCACCAACCGCCGACTCTCTTAAAACTGCCTAAAGTAAAAAATAATTCCTTCGTAGCATTTAACTCATATTGGTATTTTAACACCGTTTCCTCAATTTGTCAAGAGTAGGAAATGAAAATTGCGGCTAACAAAAAAGATTTAAACCGCCCTGCTTCCGACAATGCGGTTTAAATCTTTTTAAACTATCTTGGGGCTAACCGTCTATCGGCAGTCCCTTTGCTCTTTTATTATACGCCCCCGGTGCGGATTTGTCAACCAAAATCTCAGGACAGAATGTTGATAAATGCGTATTTAGTGTGTGTAATAATGATGTGAGGGGTGTATAATGAAACAGGCTTATCCTATTATCATTACAAAAGACGCTGATTTTATGTTGTCTCTATCCCTGATTTTCAAATAGGAACACAGGGTGAAACTTTAGCTGAAGCTATGAAAATGGCAAGAGATGCAATAGGAATGTGCGGTTGCTATATGCAAGACGAAAAAAGGATATTCCAATGCCCTCTGCCATGGAAAGTGTTACTAAAAACACTGTGGATATTTTAACTTTAGTTGATGTTGATTTTGATGAGTACCGCAGAAAACACGAAATGCGAACGGTAAGGAAAAATGTTTCGATCCCCTCTTGGCTTAATGAGGAAGCAGAATCGGCAAATATAAATTTTTCTGCATTACTTCAAAAAGCAATAAAATCTGAATTACACTTATCATAGAATATTTTTTACAGCATACCGTGTAACAATCAAAAGGGCGCATAAATTAAAAACTGCTGACTTCCAAAAAGAAGCCGGCAGTTTTTTATGCCTTAATTACTGTAGCAAGCTTTTCGAGCCCGTGCTTTTCTATGTACCTGTGAACGGCGATAATATCGTTAAATACCATTGCCTCGGCGAAATATTCGGTGTAGGTAAGCGTATCCTTTAAAAGCGGATATTGTTCTCCCGTGTTTACGGCAATATAGTATTTTTCTTTTTTTCCATATCATTACCTCCAAAAACGCTATCCATTATACCACAAAAGAAGCAAAATTCAAATGTAATTAATGCACGAATTTAGGGCTATTTTTTTGCTTCAACAAACCAAGCGTTTTCTTCGAGGAATATATTTGTTATATTGTTTCCGATGCGGCAGGTATACCGAATTCCCGCGCCACCTGCTTTAAGCGACGCGGCGCGGCAGACTTTTAATACCTGGTCGATTCGGTAAACAGTTCCGTCCTCCCATTTTATACTTAACGGAATTATAGTGCCGTCAGCCTTAAAATTCGCGTTAACGTCTACAAATACCTTACGGCACATACAAAAGCCTCCTTATCTGAAATAGGATACAGGGTGAATTATATTTTTCTCATAAGGGTCAAAGCCTGTAAGCTTTTCGTCCTTTAATAAAAATGCCTGTCTCACACAGTCAGAACCGAAACGGTCTTTTAGTCCGTCTACCGCGTGATTAAGACGGTCTAATCTTTCGGCAAGCTCGTTGTCCTCAAACATATCGAGCTGAAAGGAATCGTTTTCGTCACACAGCTCGGAAACGCTTACCGTAAGTGCTCGGACGGGCGGCATTGTCTCAAAGCTGTAATTGGAATTAAAAAGCTTTAAGGCGGTGCTTTGCAGCTTTCTTGTGTCATTGGTCGCGCTTGACAGCTTGCTTTGCCGTGTAAAGGAAAACAGGTTTTTATCCCTTATTCCGATTGAAACAACCCGACCTTTTAGCCCCTGCTCACGAAGTCTGCGCGCAACGCTTTCTGCTAAAACATATTGCACAGACTTAATATCTTCCTCATTCATAAGGTCGCGCGGTGCTGTGATTCCGTTGCCTACAGATTTAATAAGCGGAGTGCTGCCGCTTACGGAAACGGATGCGTTTTCGTATCCGTTTGCAAAGGAATGAAGAACATAACCCATCTTACCGAGAAAGGCGGCTAACATTTCGGGAGGGGCGTCGGCTAATTCGCCGATGGTGTATATCCCGTGATTTTTAAGCTTTCGCGTTGTCGCAGGACCTACCATTAAAAGGTCTGAAACAGGCAGGGGATACACGATTTCCTTGTAGTTATCTTTGTTTATAACCGTAACGGCATCAGGCTTTTTATAGTCAGAGCCGAGCTTTGCAAATATTTTATTCCAGGACACACCCACAGAGACGGTTATGCCAAGCTCAAATTTTACCCGTTTTCGTATATCCTCGGCGATTTCCTCGGGACTTCCGAATAATAGTCTGCTGCCTGTGACGTCCAGCCAGCATTCGTCCAATCCGAACGGCTCTATCATATCGGTATAGTCGGAATAAATACGCCTGAGCATTTTCGAAAAGCGGATATATCCCGGATAATTAGGCGGCATAACAATAAGCTTGGGGCAGAGCAGGCGCGCGTCTGCAAGGGACATACCTGTTTTTATGCTGTACAGTTTCTTTGCTTTTTCGTTTCCCGTAAGCACAATCCCGTGCCGCGTTTCCTCGTTGCCGCCCACAACCACAGGCTTATCCCTTATTTCGGGATGATATAAGCATTCAACCGAGGCATAATAACAGTTAGCGTCACAATGTAGTACAGACCTTTCCATAAAATCACCCGAACAAATGTTCGATAAATATAATAACATTTTTATGTTCTTTTGTCAAGGGGGATAAGGTCGGTAATATTTACAATTTTCGAATAAACATCTCTATTGTCTCCGAATAAACATGTCCATTGATATTATATGTAGCAAACCGGAAATGAAACATAAATTTAATTCTATCAAGTTCATATTTGAAAATCAACTAAGGATAATATAATAGATATTAGAAAGACCGTCACAACAACGGTCTTTCTTTGTTTATTCATTCACTTCTGAGACATCAAATAATCTTCTGTAATCAAGAACGACTTCTTTTTCGTTCCTGTCAGAGAAATACGCAAGTGTGTCTTCTTTTTTAATCCTTGCACTATAAACTTTTCCTGTTGGTTCAAAGCGATTTGCAAACCAACGAGCCTGTTCTTTGCTTAAAGTCCATGATAATCCTTGAACTTTTCCTCTTCCGCGAATGCCTCGATATACCGTAATTTCCTCAGGGAAGTTTTTGTAAATATCATATTCATTCTTGTCCATAAGGTATTTCTTATCCGCTTTTTTAAACAGCGAAACAAATTGCTCTTTAGAAATATTTACATCTACATTTGGAAACTCAATATATGTCCACATAGAAGCGAGAAAATAAGAATAATCTTGAATTGACACAAATTCTTTTGTAAGGTTAAAAAAAGCCGGCAAATAGGGTGGACTAATCAAAACCAGGAAACTGGTATATACATCAATTTTATCGATGTCATTACGAATAGATGCTTTAGCTTTTTTTAAACCTTCTTTGGTATTCAAGTCAACCATTGTGACTTTTCCATCTTCTTTAACCGCAGCAACGGTCGTTGTAAAATACGGATGCTGAACTATTAAGCCACCACACATACTGTGTATAGGTAATTCGACCATCATTTTAGCAGCAGCCTTAACTCTTGATAAATCTGTATGTTCAAGCATGATTATTCTCCTGTCTGTACCGAGTTTTTTTGAATGATATATCCCGTAACGATATGATAATCGTCTCCGTCCCAAGCAGTCGTGCAACAAGTATATTCCTCTAAGTCAACGGTGTCACCGGTAAAGTTGAGACCGTCTTCAACCTTGCTATCGTTAAGTTCTTTTGTTTCTTCAAGACAAAGTTTAGTAGCTGCTTCTTCTGCTGCTTCTCTGGTATCATAAGATTCAGGAATCACCTCAAAATAAGGCTCTTTTTCAGATCCATAATAAAAACAATGCTTTATTATACAATACTTTCCTATTCTTTTGCAAGTTTCGGCCATGATAAAAATCTCCTTTGCTCAATTTTTTTATATATCATTCATCGCCAATGCTATTTTCATAGCTTTTTGAATATTTGCAAAAACTTCAGAAGATTTTATTTCTCCAAGCTTTCTAATCAACCTCGTTTTCTGTATAGTCTGTATCTGCTCACACAACGCAACTGATTTTCTTGGAATACCGGTATCTGTATCTACAATTACGTGCGTAGGCATTCTCCGCTTGGGTTGGCTGGTCATAGGCACAACAATGACATTAGTAGAGCATTCATTGCGAACATTATTCTGAACAATAATAGCAGGCCTATATCCACACTGTATAGATCCTCCCAAATGCGGCATATCAGCCATGTAGATTTCCATTAAACGAGGGTTAATTTCCTGTGGCATTTTTACAGCCCCTTTCATTTGATTTATATATTTAATACGCAAATTAAGGGTTACATTTCAAGAAAACATTTAGGCCACTTTGTAACTTAATCGATACTCACCTGATGCTATCTGAATATATTGATCTTTGTGCTCATAAATGGTTGCTCTGATTCTTTCCCTATAATGCTCATTATTCTTGGACTTAGGATGATTTTCGAGTAAAGAATACAAATCCGTCAGGTTTGCACTACCGCCAACGCTTTCCATTGTCATACGGATAAGATGATGCCAAGTAAGCGAAATATCATCCCTTTTCTGAACATCAAACCGGCTGGTAAGCGTTTTTGAAAAAGGAATAATAAAAACATCCTTCTTTTGAAGCAAAACTACATATTCAGAAACAATCGGTATAAATGGTTTTGCATAGGTTCTGCTATCAGAAACACAATTGAATTGCGCTTTAACAATAAACGATTCGTAATCTCCAATCTTCATCATATCGTTTTGCATAGAATGAAAAACACCCTTAGACCGAATATCTCCAACCAATATTGCCATACGACCGTCTTTTCGCAGTGCCATATAAAGTTTCTTTATAACAAAGTTAAGTTTTTCAATAAACTCTTTGTAATTTGCACATCGCGACAAATCATCCGGATGTGGCTTTCCCCACATATTGCCCGAATAAGTTATTATGGAATCGTATGGCGGATGAAAGAAAATCAGGTCTGCTGAATCCTCAACATCATCCTTCAAGGCATTCCAATTTCCTTTCCCAAAAGCGGGGTTCGGGTTTAAATCATAGAGCACCGACCTGATACCAAGATTCTTTGCGGCTCGCTCACTGGTTCCGCTGCCACTCATAGGGTCAAGCAATGTGAAATTTGAAATATCCTTGCCATAATATTTTTTAGTATCAAGAACATATTTTGCAATCGATTCAACCACTTTTGGCGAACAATTCCCACGCCAAGTATTTTTTCCGCCTTCTCCACGTTCAGGAAAGGCTATAAAACTCGTCAATTCCTTCCCAACGCGGCTTCTTAAATCTTCGGTTCCTAATTCTTGAGCTATAGTCAGCCATTGCGGTCCAAATTCCTTTTCCAATATAGCTTCCGCACGCATTCTTTCTTCGTTTGTCATAATCAAGTCTCCTTTTGTTTTGATCGAGAAATGCTGATTTGCCTATAATGACAAATCAGCATTTACTCAGTTATTGCTTTCTTCCATTTGATAAAACAACACAGGGTTTGATATATTTTCAAAGTATGAAGCAAGTCCATGAAAGGTCATTGCCTGTAAAAATGTCTCCACCCTTCTGAGCATTGGGAACAAGCTTTTTTCATCCATAGAAATGTTCACCGTTTTGGTAAAACGAGTGCTGCCCTCTTTAATAACAACGCCTTTGTTCTTTGTGATAAGAGGAACACCCCAACCGTTTGCTATTGTGAAGTTATACGGATAATTTCTGCTTGCCACATAAAGCAGTTTTATCATTGTCACTCTTCGCTCATCGTTATTTTCAGGATTTATATACTTATCATAATTAAGAATTTTGATGTCGGAGAATACTTCTTTTCCGCTTTTTGCCGACTCAAGCTCCCTTTTTGTATCTTCGATAAGTTTATCTAAACCACCTGTATTCTGTACTTCAGAAGAAACACCCAAGCCCTTTATTAGTTTCATCAATTTTTCTCCGGCTTCACTGAAAACCTCATTAGAACTATCGGCAAACTGTTTAGCCATATCCTTCAGAGCTTCCAAACCCTTTATGTTTGCCCCATGAGAAGGATAGGTTTGCCTTGCATTATCTAACCGCTCAAGCTGACGAGAAAGCCGTGATATATCCTGAGTAACAGATGCTCTGGCACGCTGCACAGCCAAATGAAACCGATAAAACTCATCGGGGGAAAGGTTATAAAATGCATCTACTGCTAAATCTCCAATTCCCTTGCTGTAATCCTTGGCATTAATTCGAATTCTCGACATGGTAGTGTGAGGCCATGCCATCGCATCTTTTGAATATCGGGTATCATCCATAAACTCCAGCAAAGATTTAGTCGTCTTGAATACACATATCTGCTTCGTGTTCGTTTTACCTGCCACAATGCCCACCTCTTTCCTCATTACTTGTATCTGTGGCAAAATCAATCATTGAAATCTGCTTATACACTGAGCCTCTGAAATAATTTAACGTTAGACTTCCATAGGCAACTATCTCTTCTGGAAACGATTCTTGAATATACTTTTCTGCCATAGAAAACCCAACAAGGGATATTTCTCCGGCAAAAAGCTTTAAATGCTGGCTTTCTGCACCCATAAAACGGTGAAGCTCATTGCCTCGTAATTTTATAGGAATACGGATTATTGTTTTTGGAGCATCTGCACCATATGGTTCCAAAGACAGCATCTCATTATAGAGCTCATCGGTCAATTGCTCTGCCGTTAAATCAAGGTCCCATTCCATATACGGATTAACGTCTTCGTCAGTCAAACAGTCTGCCACCTGATTAATTTTCATTCTAAACTCTTCAAACTTACTCGGCTCAACCGTTAGTCCGGCAGCCAACTTATGTCCGCCATACCTTACAAGCAGATTTGAACACTCGGTAATTCCGTTAAGCATATGAAAGGAATCGATAGAACGCGCACTGCCGGTCCAAAGTATTTCTCCCGAAACATCAGTCTTGGGGCAGAATACTATGGCAGGTCTATGATATTCTTCTTTCAAGTTGCCTGCCAACAAGCCGGCTATACCGCTAGGTGCATTTTCTGCATAAATCACCAGTACTTTATCACCTGCTGCAATTCTTTCTTCGGCAACGCCTTGTATAGCTTTATAACACTCGGATTGCAGTTCCTTTCGGCGCTCATTATCTCTCGTTACTGCACCTGCCAACTGTCCAACGATTTGAACATCATCCTCAAGCAACAAAATTAATGGGAGATCAGCACCGTTTGCATTCAGCCTTCCAGGGGCATTAAGACACGGCGCCAGCTTAAAAGCGATATCTTCTGCAGTTATGTTTCCCATGTCACCCATAAGGGCTATTACCCCGCGCCTGTTGTATTCCGGACTCCTCATCAATGCGATTGCCCTCTTAACGATAGCCCTGTTTTCTCCATGTAAGGGTGCAACATCGCCAATTGTGCCGATAGCAGCTAAATCTACAAGCGACAATGCATAATCGTGTTCGCCCATCTGCTCAAGCATAGCATGCGCTACCTTCCAAGCAAGTCCTGAGCCTGTAAGTTCACAGAATGGATATGTCTCACCCTCAATATGCAAATCAATAAGTGCATCT
>OHUD01000639.1_pt1 | contig 15137 bp, 9 predicted proteins | sample 1579021 | NCBI WGS metagenome assembly OHUD01 (sample SAMEA3879597, study PRJEB24766) | human gut metagenome | biome: human-associated habitat; feature: feces | place: USA | collected 1985/1987
TCGACGGACTCACGGACAACTCATCAATTCCCATTGAAACAAATGTTTCTGTCAGGGAAGTGTCTGCTCCAAGTTCTCCGCAAATACCAACCCAGCATCCCTCTTTATGTCCATTTTCAACGACCATACGGATCATGCGGAGAACTGCTTCATGGTGAGAATTATAAAAGTCGTCCAATTTCGGATTCTGCCTGTCAATTGCTAACGTATACTGAGTCAGATCATTGGTTCCAATGCTGAAAAAATCAACTTCTTTAGCAAGTAAATCGCTAATCATTACCGCTGCCGGCGTCTCAATCATGATTCCCAGTTCCACATCCTCACGGAACGGGATCTGTGCCTCACGAAGCTCTTCTTTGACCTCCTCGATGATCACCTTGATCTGCTTCACTTCTTTTACCGAAATGATCATCGGGAACATAATGGCGATCTGTCCGTAAGCAGATGCCCGGTACAGGGCACGAAGCTGGGTCTTGAAGATCTCCGGTCTTGTCAGGCAGATACGGATTGCTCTGTATCCAAGTGCCGGGTTCTCTTCTTTTGCAAGATTGAAATAATCAACCTGCTTGTCTGCTCCGATATCAAGTGTACGAATGATCACTTTCTTTCCTGCCATGCTTTCTACAACCTGTTTGTAAGCTGCAAACTGCTGTTCTTCTGTCGGATAAGTACTGTTCTCAAGATAAAGGAACTCACTTCTGAACAGACCTACTCCGCCTGCATCATTCTTAAGTACTGCACCAAGATCAGATACGTTACCAATGTTCGCATAGACATTGATCTTCTGTCCGCTCTTTGTCACATTCTCTTTTCCTTTAAGCTGATTCAGAAGTTCTTTCTGCTCAAGGTCTTTCGCACGCTTCTCCTGCATCTTTGCAAGTGTCTCTTCATCCGGATCCACATAGAGTGTTCCTGTAAATCCATCAATGATAGCCATCTCTCCGTCATATTTCGGATTAAGAGCTTCTCCCATTCCGATTACAGCCGGAATATTCATTGTTCTTGCAAGGATCGCTGTATGAGAGTTAGAAGAACCATACATTGTGGCAAATCCAAGTACCTTCTCTTTATCAAGCTGTACTGTCTCACTTGGTGCGAGATCATCCGCAGCAACAATACAAGGTTCTGTCATCTCACGTGTTCCGTTGCTCACTCCGCAGAGAATATCAAGTACACGCTCGGAAACGTCCTTCACGTCTGCTGCACGTCCCTGCATATATGCATCATCCATAGATGCAAACATCTGTGCAAAGTTATCAGCTGTTGTTGAAACAGCATACTCTGCATTTACACTTTGTGTACGGATAATTCCTTCAATAGATTCCAGATAATCCAGATCATCAAGCATCATCTGGTGAATCTCAAAGATCATGGCGTTGGCCTCACCTACATCTTCAATGGCTTTGTCGTAGAGAACTTTCAGCTGGTCGATTGCTGTATTCTTAGCCTCTTCGAATCTCTTCCATTCTGCATCCACATCATCTACATGTGTTCTTCTGATCACCTTTTCGTTTCTCTTATAGAACATCAGCTTTCCAATGGATACTCCACCAAATACGCTTTTTCCTTCAATCGTTATCATATACACAAATCCTCCTTGAAATAAAATATTTCATAGACATTGGTTAAATTATATAATACTTCAATTCTTTTTTCAATCGACATCCTTTATTTTTCCAATCCATTCGTAAAATAATCTTTCCTCGCACTTCTATTTTTCACCAATCTTATAAATCCGATATGCTAAATGGTATTTACAAATTGTTGAAATCGATTTTACGTCACTTCACATGTTTTTGTCATTTTTCTACAAATCAAAAAAGATTACATTTGACTTTCTTTGTTAAACATGCTACAATAGACAAAGTGTCAATATGAATTTATACTGACACAATATTACAGTTTTCAGCGCATTGTAAACTGTGATGATTTAACAACTTATATTCTTTTAATGGAGGGCAACACAATGACAGGTACAGTAAAATGGTTTAATAACCAGAAGGGTTACGGATTTATCTCTGACGCTGAAGGCAATGACATTTTTGTTCATTATTCAGGACTTGTAATGGATGGATTCAAATCTCTCGAAGAGGGCCAGGCTGTTGAGTTCGAAGTAACAGAAGGCGCTAAAGGACCTCAGGCTGTTAACGTAGTGAAACTTTAATCAAGACTTTATGTACCTTTTAATTAATAAATAGACCGTATTTAATTTTTAAAAGTAATACAGAAATTCGATTAACAAAAAAGAGCTTTTTTAAGCTCTTTTTTTGTTGCACACCCCGGCAATCTACATTACGCTTACACGCGAAATGCAGTTTTGCCGGATATAATTATTTTATTAACAAAGTGGATATTTTGCAGTCAGCTCAGCAACCATTGCTTTTGCTTTCTCTACATTCTCTTCACTTTCGATTACCATTGCAATAATCTCTGCGATCTTATCCATATCATCTTCCTTCATTCCACGTGTTGTAACCGCCGGTGTTCCAAGTCTTACACCACTTGTTACAAACGGTGAACGAGGATCATTCGGAATTGTATTCTTGTTCGCTGTTACATGAGCATCATCAAGACGCTTCTCCAGCTCTTTTCCGCTTGTCTCTGTTCCCGACAGGTCTACAAGCATCAGATGGTTATCTGTATCTCCCGAAACAATCTTAACTCCGCGTGCTTTCAAACCGTTACAGAGTGCTTTCGCATTTTTAACAACCTGCTCCATATATGTTTTATACTCAGGCTCAAGTGCTTCCTTGAAGCAAACTGCCTTACCGGCGATCACATGCATCAGCGGACCTCCCTGAATTCCCGGGAATACAGCTTTGTTGAAATTGAATTTTTTATTCATCTCTTCGCTGCACATGATCATTCCACCTCTTGGTCCACGGAGTGTCTTATGTGTTGTTGTTGTTGTCACATGCGCATACGGAATCGGACTTGGATGAAGTCCTGTAGCAACAAGTCCTGCGATGTGTGCGATATCTACCATCAGATATGCTCCCACCTCATCTGCGATCTCACGGAAACGCTTGAAATCAATCGTTCTTGCATAAGCACTTGCTCCTGCAACGATCAGTTTCGGTTTATGTTCCTTCGCAATACGAAGCACTTCATCATAATCGATCACGCCGTCTGCATTCACTCCGTAATGTGCTACATCAAAATATTTACCGGACATATTAACCGGTGAACCGTGTGTCAGATGTCCGCCATGATCAAGGTTCATCCCCATGATCTTATCTCCCGGCTCAAGCATGGCAAACATAACTGCCATGTTCGCCTGTGCTCCTGAATGTGGCTGCACATTAACATACTCACATCCAAACAGTTTCTTTGCTCTTTCTCTTGCAAGGTCTTCTACTACATCTACACACTGACATCCGCCATAATATCTCTTTCCCGGATATCCTTCTGCATACTTATTAGTCAGAGGGCTTCCCATAGCTGCCATGACTGCTTTGCTCACCCAGTTCTCAGAGGCGATCAGCTCGATATGGGAGTTCTGTCTCTCCATCTCTGCTTTTATTGCATCTGCTATCTCTGGGTCTGTGTTCATAATCTCATCGAAATCGTACATTATCTCTTCCTCCATTAAAGCTTTACCACGTCAAAGCGTTGTAGTCATTATAGCACAGCACTTTACATCCGTCTAGCGCATTTCCTACGAAAAATCAAACAAGGAAAGCTGATTACTCTGTGGAAGATTCCCAAATAATCCCAGTTCTGCCATCAGATCGATCACTGTCTTACTTACTTTTGTCCTCTGACGGAAATCATCCAGTGAGAGATATGGACCGTCTTTTGAAGCTTCTTCCACAGCTTCCGCCGCCTTATCTCCCATTCCTTCGATGCTGGCAAGAGACGGCATCAGTTTTCCGTCAATGATCTGAAACATCTTCGCCTTCGCCCGGTAAATATCAATCGGCATAAACTCCAGACCTCTTGCATACATTTCCTGAACGATTTTCATATCTTTCATGACATCCTGTTCTTTTTTCGTCAGGGTATCACTTCGCTTTTTATAGTCTTTCATGTAATAATTCAGTTTATCCTTGCCCTGACACATGATCGCATAAGAAAATGCATCCGCACGGATTCCAAAATATGCTCCATAATAAGCAAGCGGATAATTGATCTTACAGTAAGCGATACGATAAGCCATCATAACATAGGCTGCCGCATGAGCCTTTGGGAACATGTAGCTGATCTTCTTACAGGACCATATATACCAGTCCGGTACATCCTGAGCTTTCATCGCTTCTTCCCACTCCGGTTTCAATCCTTTTCCTTTACGCACACTCTCCATAATTGTAAAGGCCAGTGCACTTTCCACTCCTTTGTTGATCAGATAGATCATGATATCGTCACGGGTACAGATTGCCGTAGAAATGGTTGCTTTTCCGGATTTTACAAGTTCCTGTGCATTTCCGAGCCACACGTTCGTTCCATGTGACAGACCGGAAATTCGGATCAAATCTGATAACGTCTGAGGTTTTGTATCCTGCACCATCTGAATAACGAAATCCGTACCGAACTCCGGGATTCCAAGACATCCAAGCTTACAGCCGTCGATGTCTTCCGGTTTGATTCCGAGAATTTCTGTGCCATGGAATAGTTCGATTACTTTCTTGTCATCCAGCGGAATATCCGTTGCAACGAAAGGATGCTCCTCATTATATTCATTTTCCATTGCATCGGAGGTGATATAGTCTTCCAATGTACGAATCATCGTAGGATCATCATGTCCGAGAATATCAAGTTTCAAAAGGTTATGGTCAATGGAATGGTAATCAAAATGTGTCGTTGTAATGCCACATTCCATATCGTTGGCCGGATGCTGCACCGGTGTAAACTCATTGATGCTGTGTCCGTGCGGAAGTACTACGATTCCTCCCGGATGCTGTCCGGTACTTCGCCGGATTCCGGTACATCCTTCTGTAATTCGTTCAATCTCACAGCCACGCTTTCTCTGACCACGTTCTTCATAATAGTTTTTCACAAATCCATATGCTGTCTTATCTGCCAGCGTACCGATCGTTCCGGCTTTGAATGTATGACCCTCACCAAAGAGAACCTCTGTATATTTATGAGCCTTCGCCTGGTAATCTCCGGAGAAGTTCAGGTCAATATCCGGCTCTTTATCTCCCTTGAAACCAAGGAATGTTTCAAACGGAATATCAAACCCGGCCTTGACCAGTTTTTCTCCGCACACAGGACAATTTCTATCCGGCATGTCGTAACCACAGCCTCCGGCAAATGCACGAACCTCTTCAGACTCAAAATCACTGTAATGACATTTTTCACAGTAATAGTGAGGGCTTAGCGGATTAACCTCCGTGATTCCGGACATCGTCGCAACAAAAGACGAACCTACTGATCCACGGGAACCAACAAGATACCCATCCGCATTGGACTTCCATACCAGTTTCTGTGCAATGATATACATAACGGCATAGCCGTTGGAAATAATAGAGTTCAGCTCTTTCTCAAGTCTGGAAGACACCTGTACCGGAAGATCTTCTCCATACATTTCATGTGCTTTACGATAACAGATATCTCGAAGCTCCTGATCGGAATCCGCGATTACCGGAGGACACTTGTTTGGGTTTACCGGTGAGATTTTCTCTACCATACGTGCGATCTTCTGTGGATTTTCTATAACAACTTCTCTCGCCTTCGCAGAACCAAGATATGCAAACTCTTCCAACATTTCATCTGTTGTGCGAAGGAACAGCGGTGCCTGATTATCTGCGTCTTTGAATCCTTTTCCTGCCATGATGATCCGGCGATAAACTTCATCCTCCGGATCAAGGAAATGAACGTCACAGGTTGCTACAACCGGCTTACCGAATTTCTCTCCAAGTTCAACAATCTCCCGGTTTACGTTACGCAGATCTTCCTCTGTATTGATATTCGGCGTTTTCTCATCTTCGAGCATAAACATATCATTTCCAATTGGCTGAATTTCATAATAATCATAGAAATCTGCCAGTCTCGCAATCTGCTGTGCAGACTGTTTTTCAAGAACCGCACGGTATAATTCTCCTGCCTCACAGGCACTTCCAATGATGATTCCTTCTCTGTGTTCATTGATCAGACTTTTCGGAATTCTCGGTCTTCTTGCATAATATGTCATATGAGATGCCGTGATCAGCTGATACAGATTATATCTTCCAATATCATTCTGTGCGATCAAAATAATGTGATGTGTCGGCATCTTACGGATTGCATTAACATTACGATCCCCAAACTTGTTCATTTCTTTTAAGTTCATGATGTGCTGATCTTTGAGCATTTCAACAAATTTTACAAAAATTTCTGCTGTTGCCCCTGCATCATCAACCGCACGATGATGATTTTCTAATGAAATTCCAAGTGCTTTTGCAACCAGATTCAATTTATATTTCGAAAGGGTCGGAAGCAGCACACGTGCAAGAGCCACTGTATCAACAGCTGTGAATTCCTGTTCCAGACCAAGCACACGACAATTCTGTTCGATAAACCCAACATCAAATCCTGCATTATGCGCAACCAATGCGCCCTCACCAATAAATTCGAGAAACTGTGGCAGCACAACCTCGATTGTCGGAGCATCCAGCACCATCTCATCTGTAATACTTGTCAGGTTTGTGATTTCGAAAGGAATCGGGCGTTCCGGATTTACAAAGGTACTGAACTTGTCTACAATCTGCCCATTCTCAACCTTCACAGCTCCAATCTCAATAATTCTGTCACGGATAGAACTGAATCCTGTTGTCTCGATATCAAAAACAATATAGGTATCATCCAATGTCTGATCTTTTGCATTAACTGCAATCTCAGTTAAGTCATCGACCACATAGCCTTCCACACCATATAGAACTTTAAACGGATCATCTTTATCCAATGTCTCTATATAGTGATTTGCAACCGGAAACGCCTGGGCTACACCATGATCTGTAATTGCAATCGCCGGGTGTCCCCAGTCATGTGCTCTGCGGACGATATCTGTTACTTCAGAAACTCCATCCATATCGCTCATCTTTGTATGGCAATGAAGTTCTACACGTTTCGTTGGATTGAGATCTTGCCTTGAGACCGTAAAGTCTCCAATCTTCTTGATTCCGGTAATTGAACCAATTGTCAGCTCACCGTCGAATTTATCAATTGTCGTCACGCCTTTGATTTTAACGAAAGCACCTTTCTTCAAATCTCCGAGAATCGCCGGTAACTGATCATTTCTGGCAAACATCTTGATCGTGATTGTATCCGTAAAATCAGTCACAGCAAAGATAATGATCGTCTTCTCATTTCTGATCTCTCGTGTATCAAAATTGATAATCTTACCATGAATTGTGATCTCACCCATCTCAGAAACAACCTGTTCCAATTTGATTGGCTCATCTTCAAAATTCTTTCCGTAGATCAGGTTCGGATCGTCTCCGATCTTCACCGGACGCACATAATCCTTCTTGCGGAATTCCTTCTTTTTGAACTCTTTCTTTCCGCCCGAAACGGATGCATTTCCTGAAGAAGATTTCCCTGAAGTCTCTGCTTTCTTTTCTCCGGAAGACGAGCTTCCTGATTCGGATGACTTCTTCTTTGCCTCCACAGCAGACTTTCGCTCCTCATATTCGCCTCTCTGTTTCGCGCGCCGTTCAAAGATTGCATTAATTTCCTGCTGAATCCTCTGCTCGTCATATTCTCTGCTTCCCTGACCCTCGTTTTCTTTATATGTAACCCGGATATCAACATTCATATGAAAACGATTCCTGAATACATCGTCCAGCAGATTCATGATTTCTTCTTTTCTTCCTTCGGAAACAATCGTATCAAGAAGCTCCAGACGGACGACATTTCCCTCTTCATAGTTCACTTCTGCCTGTGAAAACATGTTTGCAGCAAGGACACTGATTTCTTTCAGTTCAAGAATCAAACTCTCCTTGTACTCTTCCATCACCGCTTCCGGTGTATAAAGCTCAGACAGCTCATACTCTTCAAGAATCTGAAGTTTTACAGAAGATGTTCCAAAGAGCTGCTCTTTGATCCGCTGCTCCATCTGCCATATTTTCTTCTTTGGGATCAGATGATGACTCTTTAAATGTACATGCAGAAAATCACGACCGGAATTAGTCGTGATTTTCTTAACTTCCACATCAGCAAAGAGGACTTTAAATTCCTCTTCTACTTTCAATGTGGGAAATACATGAAAAAATGTTTTTTCATTCTTTATTTGTTCCAATTCAATAACTCCTGTCTTAAAGTATCAAGAAGTTCTTCTTCCTTTACCTTCTTGATGATCTCACCCTTCTTGATCAAAAGTCCTTCCCCAATACCTCCTGCAATTCCGATATCGGCTTCTTTTGCCTCTCCAGGTCCGTTTACAACACATCCCATAACTGCAACTTTAATATCAAGCGGAATGTCTGCTACCATCTCTTCTACCTGGTTTGCAAGCTTGATCAGATCAATTCTTGTTCTTCCACAAGTCGGACAGGATACAACTTCAATACCTCCCTTGCGAAGTCCAAGTGTCTTAAGAATCAGTTTTGCTGTACGGATCTCTTCTACCGGATCTCCTGTCAGGGAAACACGGATTGTATTACCGATTCCCTCATGGAGAATGATTCCAAGTCCTACAGAAGATTTCACATTTCCTGAATATACAGTTCCAGACTCTGTAATTCCAACATGAAGCGGATATGCGCATTCCTTAGCGATCAGCTCATGCGCCTTCACACACATCAGAACATCAGAAGATTTAATGCTGACAACAAGGTTGTCATAGCCCATAGACTCGATCAGATGAACTTTATCCAACGCACTCTCCACGATCCCTTCTGCAGTAACACCACCATATTTCTCAAGCAGATGTTTCTCAAGAGAACCACTGTTTACGCCGACACGGATTGGAACATTGTACTCTTTCGCTTTGTCTACTACTGCCTGTACCCGTTCTTTTGCGCCGATATTCCCCGGATTGATACGAATCTTATCAGCTCCATTCTCAATTGCTGCGATTGCCATCTTATAATCAAAATGAATGTCTGCAACAAGCGGAATATGAATCTGTTTTTTAATCTCTTTGATTGCTTTTGCAGCCTCCATTGTCGGAACTGTACAGCGGATGATCTCACATCCTGCTTTTTCCAGACGCAGGATCTGCTCCACTGTGGCTTCTACATCTTCTGTCCTTGTATTTGTCATAGACTGGATTGCTATCGGATGGTCTCCCCCAATCACAACATCCCCAATTCTTACTTCTTTCGTCTGATTTCTGTACATGATCTGTACCCCCTGTTTCCACTGCTCTGCAAGTTCTTTCTGTGTCATCTGCTGAGGCAGAATCACCGTTTACTTTCCACTTTTTTCAAATGTCTTCTGACTTCCATATTCTGAATCAGTCAGTGTCAGTACGTTCTGTTCCACGCTGTATTCGTAAGTTCCTTCCATCACATCCGCAATATCCTGAAGCTCCTGTTTGGAACAGTCTTTTGTCTTTTCAGCCTGTTTTGCTATCTTTTCTTCGTTCACATGAATTGCAAAACGCTTATGTTCCATATCAATTGTATAATCAACAGGAACGCTGACTGTACTCTCGTCCAAAGTCTGCACAATATCCATTGTTCCGTTATTCTTGATCGTCAGCTTCATTCCATCATCTGTGTTCTCCCAATTTCCTGTCAGAGGATTGGAAGTAAAAAGCTTCACAGCGAAAAAAACAACGATCAGAATGATCAGAACTGAAGTAACCGTCATAACTGTTCTCCAGGCTATATTTCTCTTTTCTTCATTATCTTTCAGTAACATAAGAATCACTTCCTTTGCATATTTATCTTATCCAAAAATACCGCCAATAATTCCATAGGAAATGACTGACATAATAAATGCTGCGAGGCAGACACCAACAACAACTGCCGGAAAAGCTTTTCTAAAGCGGATTCCAAGCAGAGCTGCGATCAGTGATCCTGTCCACGCTCCTGTTCCAGGAAGAGGAATTCCAACAAAAAGTACAAGGCCCCAGAATTCATATTTCTCTATCTTGTCACTTTTACTCATTGCCTTCTTCTCCAGCTTCTCCACCATCGGCTTCAAACGCTTCGTTCCTTTCATCCAGTCAAAGATCTTTGTGATCAGTAAAAGGATGAATGGAATTGGAACAAGATTTCCAATCACACAGATAGGTACTGCTTTTGCAAGTTCCACATTCAAAAATGCCGGTCCTGCTGCAAGCAGTCCTCCACGCAATTCCAGAATCGGAACCATTGAGATCAGGAAGAGAATAAATTCCTTACCGACCTTTCCGCCCAGTGTCACCATAAACCAGTTGATCAAAGCTTCACTCATTCAGTTATTTCTCCTTTATATATGTTCTCAAAAAATCAAAAAGCCTCTCCATCTCTTCTCTTGTACCAATTGTAATTCTCAGATACTGATCGATTCGTGGTGCATTCCAATGTCTGACAAAGATATTATTCTCTTTCAAAGCCTGGAAAAGTTCATTCGCATCAACCTCTGGATGTCTTGCGAAAATAAAATTCGCCTTTGCATCCGGGAAAACAAAACCAAGTTTCCTGAGCTCTTCTTTTGCCCATTCTCTTGTTTCAACTATTTTACGAACTCCTTCTTCAAAATATGCCTTGTCTTCAACCGCTTCCACACCACAGGCAAGAGCTGTCTGATTCATCGTGTAAGAGTTAAAAGAATATTTCACATCATTCAGGCAGCGGATCAGATCCGGATTCGAGATTGCATATCCGATTCGCATACCAGCCATACTTCTTGCCTTTGAGAAAGTCTGTGTCACAATAAGATTATCATATTTATCGATCAGTTCCATCGCAGATCTTCCCGCAAAATCAATATACGCCTCATCTACGATCACGATAGAATTCCTGTTCTGCTTTAAGATATCTTCTACAAATTCAAGATCTTCATAAATTGCTGTCGGCGCATTTGGATTCGGGAAAATAATTCCGCCGTTTTCAGCATAATAATCCTCTTTCACAATCTTAAAGTTTTCATCAAGTTCTGGACAGTGATAAGGAATCCGATATAATTCTGCCCAGACTTTATAAAACGAATATGTAATATCCGGGAAGAGAATTGGGAGATCTGAATTAAAAAATGTAAGGAAACACATCGAAATCACATCATCAGATCCAACTCCTACAAAGACCTGGTCTTTCCCTACACCATAATAATCTGCGAGACTTCCAACGAGTTCGTCCGCAGTTGGATCTGGATACAGGCGAAAACGGTCTGTGTCCATCTCTTTCAGAACACGTTCCACTCCCGGTGCCGGTGGATATGGATTCTCATTTGTATTCAGTTTCACAACCTTATGCTGTGGCTGCTCGCCCGGTACATATGGTTCTACGCTACGTATATTTCTCAAAAGTTCTTCTCTTACAGCCATGGTACTACCTCTATCTATACTCTCTCGCAAGCTCCGCAAATTTGGGAAGTGCATTTACAATTGTTTCATATGCTACACAATACGCCATTCTGACATATCCGGGACATCCAAAAGAGCTTCCCGGAACGATCAGAATATTGTATTTCTTCGCGGTATTACAAAATTCTTTTTCATCTGCAACCGGTGATTTTACAAAGAGATAAAATGCTCCTTCCGGTTTGATGCACTCAAATCCAAGTTCTTTCAATCCATTATAAAGAGTCTCTCTGTTTCTGTCATAATATGAAATATCTGTCTTCTCATTCAGACATGCCTTCACCACTTTCTGCTGCAGTGTCGGTGCATTGACAAATCCAAGAATTCTCGTTGCAACGTTAGCTGCGGCGTTCAGTTTCTCACTGTCTGCCACTTCATCCGGAATTACAAGATAACCGATACGTTCTCCCGGAAGAGAAAGTGATTTACTGAAAGAATATCCTACAACTGTATTTGCATAATACTTTGTGAGATATGGAACTTCCACTCCGTCATAAGCAAGTTCTCTGTATGGTTCATCTGAAATCAGATAAATCTCTGTTCCAAATTCTTTCTGTTTCTTCTCAAGAATCGCTGCCAGCTTCTGGATCGTCTCTTCGGAATAAACAACACCTGTCGGATTATTCGGCGTATTAACGATGACTGCCTTTGTCTTTGGCGACAGCTTTTTCTCAAACTCATCAAGCTTTGGCTGGAATGTCTCTGTATCCGGAGATATCTCCACGATCACACCGTCATAATTATCCGTATAGCTTCTGTATTCTCCAAAATAAGGAGCAAACACAACAACTTCATCACCTGGATTCAGCAGTGATTTCAAAATCACATTAAGACCTCCTGCTGCTCCGACTGTCATCGTAATATTGCGGGAAGCAAAGTTTGTTCCAAAGCGTTCATTTAAGGAATCAGCAACTGCCTGTCTCACATCCTCATAACCTGCATTGCTGTTCGTATAACCGTGAAGCACGATCGGATCCTCTTCGGAAAGGATCTCGATCATTGCTTTCTTTACCGCTTCCGGTGCCGGAACATTCGGATTTCCCAAACTGAAGTCAAATACATTCTCTGCTCCGTATTTTGCTGCAAGACGGTTGCCCTCTTCAAACATTGCACGGATTGCAGAACTGTTCGCTACCATGTTTTCCATTTTTTTTGAAATCATTGCTGTCCTCCTATTCTTGTCACAAACCCTTTCTCTTCCAAAAAAGCCGGGCGATAAGATAATTTTGCCTTACGAAGTCCTTCTTCCCCGGCATCATCTTCTCTGTTCACATAAGTGTAATCCATACATTCATGTTCAACAAACTGCTGATTAATCATAGGGTATGCTCCCTGTACATCTGCAAATGCTTTCTCAATATGAACAACAAATGTATCCTTGCACAGTTCTTCCCCTACTGTAAAAGCAACAATTTTTTCGCCATTTTTCAACACTCCGCCTTTAAAGCCGAGTTCTTTGTATAAACGGAGGGAATTCAACGAAACGCACATCTCTGCGTTCTTCTCAGGATCATCATTACATCCATTCGAATTTCTCCACTTCAGAGCCATCTGAAAGCACGCTTCTACATTCTCATCACTGAGTGATTCGTAAGACCAGTCTGGATAAAGCTGCTTAAACTTATTAATATGGTTTCGCTTTCCGTGAAGCTTCTTTCCTGCAAGTGTTGCAAGCTTCTCCGTCTCATAGATGTAATCTGCCTGATCTCTGTCATATTCAATCCGGAATTGTCCCGGATACCACTCTTCCATCTGTGAAAAATTCTCCGGTGTCACACAGTAAAGACCGAATTCACAGTCTTCATCCTCGCAGATCTTCATCAATTCTTCCAGTGCAGCTTTGACGGCTTCCGGCTTTCCTACAGGGTAAGCATAAGTATGCCCATCTCCTTCATCACGAAATACAAGTGCATTATGAAGGATTGCATATTTCACTTTATACTGTCTGGACCAGAGATATACATTCGCAAATGTTCTCTCGCAGCTTCTGCTTGGAGCCTGTGCAAAATAATAGTCAATCAGTTCTTTGTCTTCCAGTTCCGGTCGTTTGAATTCCGGTATCATCCTTGTACTACTCCTCCATCTTTGCAAGCTTCGCTGTCTGATCCGCTGCAATCAGGCTGTCGATCACTTCATCCAGATCACCATTCAGAATGCTATCCAGTTTATGAAGTGTCAGCTTGATTCTATGATCTGTTACTCTTCCCTGTGGAAAATTATAAGTTCTGATCTTCTCAGAACGATCACCTGTACCGATCTGACTTCTTCGCGCCTCTGCTTCTGCGTCATGCTGTTTGGCCAGCTCCATCTCATACAGACGTGAGCGAAGAACCTTTAACGCCTTATCCTTATTCTTCAGCTGGGACTTCTCATCCTGACAGGAAATTACGATTCCTGTAGGAATATGGGTCAGTCGTACTGCGGAGTCTGTAGTATTGACGCACTGTCCGCCATTTCCGGAAGCACGGAATACGTCGAATTTACAGTCGTTCATATCCAGATGGAAATCAATCTCCTCAGCTTCCGGCATAATTGCAACCGTACAGGTGGAAGTATGGATTCTTCCGCCGGATTCCGTCTCCGGAACCCTCTGTACCCGGTGTACGCCACTCTCATATTTCAGTCTGGAATAAGCTCCGGCACCGTTTATCATAAAGGTAACCTCTTTGAATCCGCCGATTCCATTCTCGTTTAAGCTCATCATCTCTGTTTTCCAGCGCCTGGATTCTGCATATTTTACATACATTCTGTAGATCTCAGCTGCAAAAAGAGCAGCCTCATCTCCACCGGCACCGGCACGGATCTCCACGATAACGTTCTTATTATCGTTAGGGTCCTTAGGCAGAAGAAGAATTTTCAGTTCATGCTCCAGCTCTTCCACGCGCTTCTTGGCATCGGAAAGCTCTTCCTTGAGCATTTCTCTCATATCCTCATCCTTCTCCTCTTCCTTCTTATCGTCCTCATCCTCATTGTTTTCCTCATCTTCGTCTTCCTCTTCGTCTTCCTCTCCGGCAAACGGATCGGGCCGTTGGGGACCGTATTCCATAAAGCCTATGGCGCATAGCGTGCCTGCTATGGCTCCGCTAAGGTGTCCTTCCCAGGAAGTGGTGGCTTTGGCAAATTGTGGGAACATATTCCATACCAGGCCGCCATATAGGAACGTTATCAACAGTGAAATGGCGATAAGCGGTACATGTTTGCGCAGAATGCCGCTGAAGAACAGAAAAAAAGCCAGTCCGTATATGATGCCGCTGGCTCCGATATGCCATCCCGGTTTCCCTATAAGAAAGGTAAGCGCACCGCATCCTATCCAAATGGCAAAGAAGATGTAGGGGGCTATATGCCGGTAGAAATAGAACAGACACCACATCAGGAAAAAGAGTGGAATCGTATTGGCGAACAGATGCTTGAAACTGCTGTGTACCAGTGGATGTGCGAAAATTCCGAACACGCCCCGCTGTTCCATCGGATATACTCCCAGTCGTGTGAAGTTCCAATCCATACCTGTCTCCAAAAACTTTAAAATGTATAAAATGAATAGCAGGAATAGGGGTATAACCGCCGCCAATGCCATTCTGCGTATATCATGCTTCATATTTCGTACAGTGATTGCTATTTTTGTACAATACTACGGAATATTTGACGAAAACCGAAAAAAAACTGACTTTTTATTTTGCCTATAAGCTTTAATTCGTATTTTTGGGCA
>OHUD01000642.1_pt1 | contig 15113 bp, 16 predicted proteins | sample 1579021 | NCBI WGS metagenome assembly OHUD01 (sample SAMEA3879597, study PRJEB24766) | human gut metagenome | biome: human-associated habitat; feature: feces | place: USA | collected 1985/1987
AAGGTATTGTTCTGATATTCATACGCCTCATGCACATACTCCTGTAATTCCTGTTCCAGTGCACAAATCTCATCCCACACACTTCTTTCCTGTGGACAGTTTGCAAGATAATCCGCCAGAATTTCGAGAATTTCCTGCAAACGTTTCTCTGCCCGCCGCATATGAGTAATCAGCGATTTGCGGTTAATGGCGTTTGCATGATAGAGATTCATCAGAATGGCTATAACAATCCCGATCATGACCAGACCAAATTCATTCCATACTGCATGATCTAAATTTTTATCGGATAATAAGTGTGCAGCAATCACGGCATTGACCGAAGTCGTTGCCCGCCAGCCGGATATCTCCGCGATAAATACCACTGTGGCCAGTAGAATTCCGTACGCAACCCATGGATTGGGAATAAATGTAAATACCGCCCATGCCAATACGACGGTCTGGAGGAAGGTAACGATACGGAGTCCTGCCAGCCGCAGGGATTCCCACTTGGATGTCATCACGGTAAGCAGTGTAATGGTTCCCGCCGATGCTGCATAATCCAGCTGTAGATGCTGCGCCAGATACACCGCAGCACTGCAGCCGATTCCTATTTTGATGGACAAAAGCAGACTTTTTCTGAATTTATCCATACACGCTATTTAATAAATCCAACCTGTTTGCTGATTTTTTCGTATACCGCATCCTTGCGCTCATTAAAGGTTACTTTGTTCTTTTCAAACATATTGTTTCCTTCGGTATCAATGGATACGATGAGTGGTCCGAACTCTTTTACACGGCAGTTCCAAAGTGTCTCCGGCATACCAAGATCACGCCACTCGGCACGAACGATTTCTTCTACTTCAGTGGCTGCAACAACTGCATTTCCAGCCGGAAATACGCAGTGGATTGCTCCGAACTCTTTGCATGCACGTTCTGTGTTTTCTTTCATTCCGCCTTTTCCAATGATGACTTTTACACCTGTCTCTTTTACAAATTCATACTCGAATTTTTCCATACGCATACTGGTGGTTGGTCCGACAGATACCATCTCAAACTTATCATTTTCCAAAGGACGGATAATTGGTCCTGCATGGAAAATCGCATTGTTTCTTACATCGACCGGAAGTTCTCTTCCTTCTTCAACCAGTCGTCTGTGTGCCACATCACGGCAGGTTGTCATGCTTCCATCAAGATATACGATATCTCCAACTTTAATGTCTTTTAAATCTTCTGTGGATACCGGTGTAATCAGTACCTTTTTTCCATTTCTCATCTCTACCATTATAAAGTCACCTCCGAATGTGTTGTAATTGTATAGTTCAAATCTTTGTCAAAGACAATGTGTCCTCTTCTATGGCTCCAGCATCCGACATTTACAGCAACACCGATTGCAGATGGATGTCTTGCCGTGTTTTCAATATTTACACCCATAACGGAATACTTACCACCCATACCCTGTGGTCCAAGGCCGATCTCGTTGATTCCATCCTCAAGCAGCTTCTCCATTTTTGCAGCACGCTCGTTCTCATTGTGGGAACCGATTGGACGCATCAGTGCTTTCTTGGAAAGTAATGCGGCAGTCTCTACAGAAGTTGCAACACCGACACCGACAAGAAGTGGTGGGCATGCATTCAATCCGTAGCTTGTCATAACATCCAGCACGAATCTGGTTACACCTTCATAACCGGCACCGGGCATCAGCACCATTGCTTTACCGGGCAGGCTGCAGCCGCCGCCGGCCATATAAGTGTACAGATCCAGCTCATCGCTGTTCGGCACAATCTCCCAGAAAATAGTCGGAGTACCGGTGCCGACATTTTTGCCGGTGTTGTATTCATCAAAGGTTTCTACACTGTTATGACGCAGCGGAGCCTGCTGAGTTGCACGGATAACGGCTTCCTTCAGCAATACTTCCAGCTCGTTAATCAACGGGAAATTGGTGCCGCATCTTACTACGAACTGCATAACGCCGGTATCCTGGCAGCTGGGACGATTCAGATCCTTAGCCAGCTTCTGGTTCAGCTTCATGGTCTGGTAAATAGTTTTAGACAGCGGGCTGTCTTCCTTTTCTGCCAGCTCATCCAGCTTAGCGATAACATCGTCAGGTAAAACCTTAGCGGTGTGCGCTACAAAATGTGCTACATAGTTTGTTAATTGTTCAACTTGTTCTTGCTTATCCATTTTTACCCTCCATACGCAGCATCGGCTGCAAATTTATTATTTATTGCCTGCTTTCTCCACACTCTCAATTTCCTCCTTGGAAACATCAGTAAGAGTAAGCTTTTGAAAAAACCTTGTTTTAGGAATCAGGAAGTTAAAGCCTTCGGTTCTGCCCATATAAGCCTTGCCCTCCTGCAGGGAGCAGTCAAAAACATGACCGCCCATCGTTCTGTCATCCGATATAAAATGTACATGCCAGCCTGCAACATTCAAGCCGTCCATATATTGCGGAAAATATACACAAGCAAGACTGCCGCTGACATTTTTAAATTCAAACTCACGCTGGTCTGTTTCCAAGACCTTAGCAAAGGTTTTATAAGGTTCGCTGTGCTGCTTCATTTCAGAACGCGCGTAAACCTCGTGAAAGCTTCCATCTATACGGCAAGCGTAGATGTTGTTCTCACCATGAGTCTTGACAACATCGTCCAGCTTAGCTAAAAGGCCGCCCATATCAGCGATGTTCTTTAAGTCAAACGTAAGCTCCTTATTGAGATACGTCACTGAAGCAAAAGGCGTCGCAGCGTCTGCAGCAGCAATCTCTACTGTACCATCTGCTTTTGCCCGATAACAAATACCATCGAGCACAATCATTTCACCGTCAACCGCTTCAAAGGTACCTAAGCCTATATCGCCGTTGGCAAGCAGCTCTTCAATTGTTGCATTGCCATAAAAATCGCCCTTGGCCAAAGCCTGCAGGGTTGATACCTGATACATAAAAGCCATCCTCTGACCTCCTTATGCTTTTTATCTATTCAAGACTTTCCTGTAGTCGTGCTCTAAATCACGTACATCACAATGGCTGTATGTAGTTATATTGCACTTCAGTAGCAGTCTTTCTTGATCTGCCTTTACTATAACATCAATCTAGTGTATAATCAATTTTATAGAATTAATGTTTCTATAAAGGAGATTTATAGTATGGAGTTAGAAAAAAAGTACATCTACCAGGTCTACCAATGCGGCAGTTTTTCTAAAGCTGCAGAAGCATTATTTATTACTCAGCCTGCACTGAGCATAGCCATCAAAAAAGTAGAGCAGGAAATAGGTGCTGCCATTTTCAACCGCAGCCAAAGGCCGCTCACTCTCACGAGCATAGGCGAACTTTATCTGCAGCATATCAAAAAAGAAATGCTGCTGGAGCAGCAGCTCAAGCAGCAAATTGATGATATTCATGGTTTAAAAAGCGGTGATCTGAAAATCGGCGGCACGCATTATATGAATGCTTATCTCCTGCCGTCATACATCGCCCAATTCAACACCCTCTACCCCAACATCAACATCACCATGGCCGAAACAAGCTCGGATATGCTCATTGAAATGCTCAAGGACAACAAGTTTGATTTCACCTTCAGCTGTGACGAGGACGTAGTGAGCGAATTTGACAGCTATCCGACCTTTTCTGACCACATCCTACTCGCTGTTCCGCAGTCCTTCGCGCTCAGCGACAAGCTGTTGGCGCAAAGCCTCAGTGCGATTGAAGTCAAGCACGGCCTCCACCTGGCAGAAAGCTGCCCCAGCGTCAACCTGCACGAATTCACAGATTGCAGCTTCATCCGTATCGACGCCCATGTCAACCTTGGTATGCGTACGCTAAAAATGTTTGAAGAAGCAGAAATTCTGCCACGCATAAAGGTCAAGGTGCCGCAGCTCGTCACAGCCTTCCAGCTTGCGGAGCATGGCATCGGCGCCACTTTTATCAGCGACAAGCTGGTAACCGGCAATGAAACCTCTCTGCGCTTTTTCAAGCTGCAGTCCAAGCAGGCAGAAAGAAAATATTCTCTGCTTTTACCGCATAATGTTTACGTTCCTAACGCAGTCATCGAATTCATCAAGCTTTTCCGGCAATGACATTATATGAAGAAAAATACAGCAGCTGAGGGTTTTCCCTTCAGCTGCTTTTCTTCGCGCTTTACTATAAATTAGATTTATATGCTTATTAATTCCATAAAATTGATTTATCTTACTATCCGTGGTATATTTTAGTCAGTTCAAAAAACAGCTGCTAAACAAGCATAAAGAAAAATACACAGCAGCTGTTATCCATACAAATTTTAAAAATCATGTTTTATTTTACGGAGGGATTTTACTATGAATAATGCAAAACAATACTTCAGAATTGAGCCTTGGAAAAGCGTTCGCGCTTTAAAACTCCAGCTGCTTGGTCTGAACGACTAATTAACATCAACAAAAAACATTTGAACTTACGGAGGTAACTATCATGAGCAATGTAAAAGATTTCATCAGAATTGAACCCTGGACAAGCGTACGTACCCTGAAAGTAAATCTGCTTGCTTCGGCAATGCATCTCAACTAACCGGAGGCAAGAGTATGGCAAACAAACCTGTAAAAATCGTAGAAACCGTCCTGCGTGACGGCCACCAATCCATCGCAGCAACACGTATGCGTATCGTTGATATGCTGCCCGTGCTGGAGAAAATTGATAACGCCGGCTACCATGCCGTTGAAGCCTGGGGAGGCGCAACCTTTGACTCCTGCCTACGCTTCCTGCATGAAGATCCTTGGCAGCGCCTGCGTCTGCTGAAGAAGAATCTGCCGCACACCTCAATTCAAATGCTGCTGCGTGGTCAGAACGTTCTTGGCTACACCAATTTAGCCGATGACGTTGTTTCTGAATTTGTTAAACGCTCTGTAGATAACGGCGTTTCCATCATCCGCATTTTCGACGCACTCAACGATACCCGTAACCTGGAAACAGCTATGCGCGCCACCAAAGAAGCTGGCGGACATGCTCAAGGCTGTATCGTTTATACTATCAGCCCTTACCATAAAGATGAAAATTTTGTGCAGCTTGGCAAAGAACTTGTACAGATGGGTGCTGACTCCATCTGCATTAAGGATATGGCAGGACTTTTACGTCCCTATGATGCTTATAACCTGGTTAAAGCATTGAAGGCTGAAATTAATGTGCCGATTGATTTACATACTCACTTTACCAGCGGTATGGGTGATATGACTTATCTGAAGGCTATCGAAGCAGGCGTAGATATTGTTGATACAGCGCTCTCACCCTTCGCCTGCTCTACCAGCCAACCATGTACCGAATCTTTGGTAGCAACATTACAAGGCACAGAATACGACACCGGCATTGACCTGCCGCTTCTGCATGATTTGGCAGATTACTTCAAAGGTGTCAAAAAGGATTTGGTAGATGATTTCAACCTGAACACCAACATTCCTATCGATCCGAAAGTACTTACCTTCCAAATCCCCGGTGGTATGCTTTCTAATCTGCTCAACCAGATGAAAGAAATGGGCGTTGCAGATAAATATCCGCAGCTGCTCGAGGAAATGCCCCGCGTGCGTAAGGAATTAGGCTATCCGCCGCTGGTAACACCTACCAGTCAGATTGTAGGCACTATGGCAGTGCTGAACGTAGCCTTGGGCCGCTATAAGATGATTCCCCGCGAGGTTAAGGATTTAGTTTTGGGTAAATACGGTCGCACACCCGCACCTATCGACCCTGAGGTTAAACGTCTGGCTATCGGCAACGCAGAGCCTATTACCTGCCGTCCGGCAGATTTAATCGAACCTCAGCTGGAAAAATTCCGAGCTCGTCTGGCTGAAGACGGTTATCCTAACGCCAGCATGGAAGACCTGCTGAGCTATATTTCCTTCCCGGAAGTAGCAAAAGCATTCTTCGGTCACAACAGATAAGCACAGCTCAACTCATATTTCTCTCACTAAACGTCATCAATAAACTCCTACCTTTAATTTAAATATCGCAAACGGACAAAGAGCAAGAAAATCCCGAACCTCTTGAAGAGATTCGGGATTTTCTATATTTGAGACAAACTCAGACGTTTTATTGAATTTTTTCAAACTCGCCGTTGTAACGGGCATTTTCCTTATCATAGGCTGCAGGATCAGCATAGCGGTTAACCTTGCTGTTCAAAGTACAAGCCTCTTTGATGCAGTCATTAACAGCATTTTTGGTGTTGATGCGCGGGTCATCTTCACTGGCAATAACATAACCTGCTACACGCAGCATGCTGCTGTCATATTCCTTGATACCATAATCATAGCTGAAAAGCTTACCGTCTACAACGGTGCTTTCCTTCAACGCAACCTTAACAGTGCTGTATTTACCAACCAGCTTGTCACCGCTGCCAACACCGGCCAGGTCAAGCTTCACAACAATCGGCACCCAGTTGGGACGAGTAACCAGTGATACATCGGCAGCAGTCAGTTCCTTATCCGGAGCAGATTGCTTAATCATCTGTACAGGGAAACGCTTGCCGTAATTTGCCATGAGGAAGGCTTCAAATTCAGTCTTACCTTTCTCAACATCATTTTCAACATTTTGCGCTTCCAGAACAACCTCCGGAACCTGATACCACAGCACTACCTTTTTCGCCGGGGCAGCAGCGCAAACGGAACACATCAGCAGACAAAGGATACAAAGAAACAGTTTTTTCATAGAACTTTCCTCCTCGCTATATTCATTAACTATATTGTAGCAAGAAAACATCCCGCTGAAAAGAGTAATTGATAATACCTTCCTGTTAAAAAACGAAAAGAGAGCAAGGCTTTTCCCTGCTCTCTCAGCAAATGACAAAATTTCTTACAGTGTTTAAAACACCAGTAAATCTACAACCATCCAACCGGCAAATAAAATCAACATCGGGTATAAATCCTGCATAACGCTTACCTCCTACGCATATCGCAGACTTAATTCATCTTTGTTATACATAGTATAGCCTTAGAATATTAAATGCAGATTAACCTTAAGGTAAAATCCAGGTAAAGAGTATTCTATTCCTCTGAGTGCTTTTATTTGTCAGTCATAGTCCGTTATAATTTATAATTCGCTTTCAACTCTGCAATATGCGCTTCCAAATCCTTGGTGTTATTAAAACCGCAGCAATATTCAAATACCTGCGTAGCCTGCGGTGCATATTTTTTGACAGCGCCGAAATAAGCCTTCCAATCAATATCACCCTGTCCTACCGGCAGATGTGCGTCACCGCTGCCATCGTTATCGTGAACATGGCAGGCTGCTAAACGCTCACCCAATGCCTTTACTACCGCAGGAATATCCCAGCCGTTGACATGCGCATGTCCTGTATCAAGCAATGCTCCTGCCTGCGGAAAAATGTCAAACAGCGCAACATATTCCGGCAAATCAAAGAGCACATTATTTTTAGTACGCAGGCCGACGTTTTCAATAAGCACCTTTACGTCATAACGTTTTCCCAGATTCATAACCTGACGCAGACGGCGGATAACACGTGCCCTCAAAAGCTCCTTGTCATCCTCAATAGCTTCATTTGTATGCACTACAACAAAATCTGCCTTGCATTTTTGCGCATAGGCAAAGGTCTTTTCTATAACACGGGCATAATTTTTCTGCTTAGAATCAGCAAGATTCAGCGCAACACAGGGAGCATGAATCGAAAGTGCACGTTCGCCCCATTCCTCCACCTGCTGTTTCCAATAATAATCCTTGCCGAACTCATAGAAGAATTCAATACCATACTGCTTATCAAGCTTCTTCATTGCATCCTTCGTAAATCCCGGAAAGAGTAAATCACTGACTTCAAATTGCATATAACTTCCTCCCTTCAAGGCTTAGCGTACCTTCGCTAAGTTTTCACCGCTTTCGGCATCAAACAGGCAAACATTTTGCCAATCAAAAATGAAGCCGCGGATATCCTCCATTTGCAGGCCTTGCTCGCTGTCCTGCAGATAAAAGCTTTCACCTGTTGCCAATTTAAGTGTAGCAGTTTTCAAGTTTCCTGTATTTTCAACAAAGTCTACCCTACCATTAATCATAGCACTTTCAAAGCTCGGTGTGCAAGCCTCCGGGCGCAGACCGAAGAGAACCTTGCTGCGGCCGCCAAGCTCCTGCAAGCGCTCCTGCGGCAGCTTCAAAGCGCAGTCACCGACAATAATTTTACCGTCTAAAATCTCAGCCTGCAGAATATTCATTGCCGGAGAACCGATAAAGGTTGCCACAAAGGTATTGGCAGGATGATGGTAAATATTTGCCGGAGTATCAATCTGCTGAATCCTGCCCTGATTCATAACAGCAATACGATGCGCTACAGTCATTGCTTCAATCTGGTCATGAGTTACATAAACCATCGTCGGTTTGAACATTTCATGGATTTTTACCAGCTCGGTACGTGCCTTTTGGCGCAACTTGGCATCCAGATTTGATAAAGGCTCGTCCAGCAGGAAATACGGCGACTGCTTTACCAGCGCCCGGCACAGAGCAACACGTTGCTTTTGACCGCCGCTCAATTCATGCGTCTTTTTATTTTCGTAGCCTTCAAGATGCAGAATTTCCATCGCCATACGCGCACGCTTTTCCATTTCAGCCTGCGGCAGCTTTTGCAGCTGCAGGCCAAAGGTGATGTTATCCCACACGCTCAGATGCGGAAACAGTGCATAGCTTTGGAACACCATAGCGATATTACGCTCACCGGGAGCGATATCATTAACCACGAGGCCGTCCATATACAGCTCGCCCTTGGTAATTTCCTCAAAGCCGGCAATCATACGCAGCGTAGTTGTCTTACCGCAGCCGGAAGGTCCAAGCAAAATCAGACGCTCTCCCTTTCTGATATTCAAGTTTAAATCGTTAATTACGACATTGCTGCCATAAGCTTTTTGCACGTTAGAAAACACGATGCTGTATTCATTTTGTAAGTTTTCCATCTTCTTATCCTTTCACGCCCGATTGCATAAATGTGTTGATAATAAATTTTTGGCAGAAGCCATAAAGCACTAACGGCGGCAAGCTTGTCAGCGTTGCTACAGCCATCGCAATGCCCCATTCACTGCCACCTTCGGCACTGATAAACATCTGCAGTGCCAGCGGCAGCGTCAGATTAGCTTTATCCTGCAAAATCAGCAACGGCCAGAAATATTCGTTCCAGCTGTTAATGAAGAACAAAATCGAAATAGCCAGTACTGAAGGCTTAATCAAAGGTAAAATAACCTTGAACAGTACCTGATGCGGTTTGGCACCGTCTAGAATTGCTGCCTCCAGCAAGGGTTTCGGAATACCGCGCATGGTCTGCCGCATCAGGAAGATACCCATGCCATCTACAAGACCGGGCAGCATAACACCATAGGGCGTATCCAGCAGTCCCAGCTTAGACATCATCAGATAGTTTGGCATAATCAAAACTGTAATAGGGATGAAGAACGTCAGCAGCATACCGTTGAAAACAGTTTCCTTGTATTTGAAGTTGTAATACACAAAGGCAAAGGCTGCCAACACGCTTGTTGCAGCCTTGCTGACCGTAACCACGATAGCAATGTAAAACGTATTCCAGATATAGGTCAGCAGCGGGAAGTTATGTAAAACCGTAGTATAGTTGTCAAAGGTCGGTGGGAACGGCAAAGGATTCAATGTAGATTCAAAAACCTGATTCAAATCCTTCAGCGAGGTAGAAAGCATAAACACAATCGGCCACAGCATCAGGAAAACCGCAATGAGCAGAAACGCATGCCAATACCATTCATTTTGCAGCTTAGTTTTCATAGTACACCTTCTTTTCCAGATATTTATTCTTCACGAAGAGGAAGATGAGATAGCAGACCATAGTGATAACCGCATAGGCTGCACTGGTGCCTGCTTTAAAGAAGGTAAAGGCATATTGATAAATAATATACACAAGGTTACTGCTTCCCTGATCCGGACCGCCCTGCGTCAGCATATTTACAGGTACAAGAACATATTGCAGACCAAAGACTACTGTTATCGTAAAAACGTAAATTGCGGTAGAAGAGGTCATCGGCAGAATAATTTTTTTGAAGATAACCCAGTTGGAAGCATTCTCCAGCTTGGCAGCTTCAATCATCTCCTTGGGAACTGCGACCATAGCAGCCAGCATTACGATAAGATTATAGCCAAAAACCTTCCAGCCTATAATCGTGCAGATAGCGAAAATAACCAGATAGTTTTCTTTGAACCAACGCGGTGAAGCGATATCAAACTGGCTGAGAACAATGTTAATCGGTCCGGCCAGCGGATTATAAATCCACAGAAACAAAATACTTGCTACCGCCAGTGATAACGTTGACGGCAGAAACAGCGCGCTACGGTAGAATGCTGTCCACCTATGCACTAAATGTCCCAGGATAAACGAATAAAAATAAGGCAGAACGAAATTAAGCACCAGCATAATTGCCACAAACAAAATGGTGTTGATTAAAATTTTAATCAGCTCAGCAGAGCTGAAGATAGTGATAAAGTTTTCCAGGCCCACAAATTTTTGATTAGGGCTGATCATATTCCAGGAAAAAACACTCAGATACATATTTTGCAGCAGCGGCCAGTAATAAAATACCAGAAAAAGTACGGCCGCAGGCAACAGATAAAGTATTGCTTCCTTATTGTTCTTACTCATAGCAACCTCCTTTGCGCTATTAGCAAAATAAGCTGCCGCAACTGCGACAGCTTATTTATCAGACTAATTACAGCAGCTTGTTAATTTTTTCTGCGGTTTGATGTAAAGCATCCTGTGCACTCATTTTTCCGCTCAGTATGATATCACGAGCATCAATCAGCAGTTGTTCAGCCTGCAGACCATTAGCACCCGGGAAGCTAGCCCATTTGGTAACCTTGGTCATTTCCTGCAGAGCCATTTTAATGTTGGGGTTCTCATCAGCAAGCTTTTTGAAGCCCTTCGGATCGTCAGCTACGCCTTTGCGAGGTGGCAGGTAACCGGTACCGGTGCTCCATTTAGCAAGTGCTTCCGGAGATTCCAGATATTTGATGAACTCAACAGCAGCTTTTTGCTTTTCAGCATCCTTGGAGAAGACCATCAGGAAGTTGCCGCCTGCAGGAATCTTGGTCGGTTTGTTGCCGAAAGCAGGGAACGGAGAAGCCATAACTTTGAACTTAGCGCCCTTTTCGAAGTTAGCACGTTTACCGATAGTGGTGCAAACCATGCCCAGCTTACCACTCAGATAAGCTTGGAAGCCCTCTTCGTTGGTAGCATGCAGGCCGCTGCCGTTTTTAACCATATCAGCTACAACCTGATAAGCTGCAGCAGATTCCGGAGTATCAAAACCGGCTTTAACCTTGCCGTCAACCTTGGTCAGCATTTTGCCGCCGTTGGATTCGATAAGAGCCTGTTGAGTCCAGTTATCGGCATATTCCTGCATGAAGAAGCCCATGTTGCCGGTTTTATCTTTAATTTGTTTAGCTGCCTTGCTAACCTCTTCCCAGGTTTTAGGCGGGTTTTGCGGATCAAGTCCGGCTTTTTCAAAAATTTCCGGATTGTAGAAGAGTACCGGAACGCTTACGGAATACGGCAGACCGATTTGCTTGCCATCTTCGGTCTGAGCCAGCTGCAGTACGTTCGGCAGATAATTTTCTTTCATGAAGTTTTCATCGCCGGCAGCTTTAAATGCTTCGTTCAAATCGGTGTATTTAAAGTTTTCAGCAGCGTAGTTCAGGAAGGAATAACCCATTTGTACTACGTCCGGATTCTTGCCGGAAGCCATAGCAGCCTGCAGGTTTTGCGTCAAGCCTTTGTACATATCCGGGTTATATTTTTCTACTACTTCAATATTCGGATGAGTTTTGTTGAAGTCAGCAACCAATTCCTTTACGGTTGCGCCACCAAAGCTCTCAGCAGCAACATGCCAATATTCAATCTGTACCTTTTTGCCGGTGTCAGCACTTTTCTTATCACTACCGCAGCCAACAAGTGCAGTAGTTGCCAGCAGCGAAATCATTGCTGCTGCCAAAACTTTTTTCAGTTTCATTTCCATTCCTCCGTTTACTGATATTCCACAAAAATTATTGTTGTCATCTATACAACGTGCTTTTATTGTAACGGATGAATGTAAAATCCAAAGTAAGCTTGCGGTTAAATCTGTGTTAAAAAGGTTACAGAAATGGAAAAATACCGTCCGTAGGTCTCACATGCGGACGGTATTGTAAGCGAAGGCACTATATTCTATTTATTAAATTCATTTAAGCTGTCAACAACTCTCCTGTTTAAATCATCATATACATTACGTTTGCATATGTATTCTCCTTCCATAATCAACAAAAAAGCCTTACGTAGATGCTGAATAATTTGATAGGAACTCAGCTTAGGCTCTATAGCCTGCAAATTTTCTTCCGTAACATCAGTTAAAATAGTATGCGCTATTTTATTCCGCTGATTTTTCTCTACCTCTCGAAGAATCTGTAATTCTCCCATAAGTTCTGTTTTGACAGATTTTAAAGACTCCAAAATTAGCAGCATGTTAGAAAAGGAAAGCTCCGTATCCCTAAAGCCTTGACGAAAATAATAATTCAGATAAGTAAATACATCCGGCGCTTCTTTTCTCAGCTTCTCCGCGCTTATTTTCCAACTGCTATTATTATTTCTTTTGCTGTAACAAAAGCGCTCCAATTTAAGCGCAACATGATTTTCGAAATAATAAAGTAGTAATTCATACAAAAACGGTGTCAGCTTAGGTATAAATTCTGCCAATTCCCCTTTTCTCTGATGTAACTCCATGACCATCAAAAACTCATTTAATTTTTTCACGGAATTATTATTATAAATATTTTCCTTACCCATCCCCTTAAATGCTTCGTTTATCAGCAGCCTAGAACGCAAATCCGCATGTCTTAGCAATTTACCGGTTTCTTCAACAAACATTGCTTTATTTTTATTATACATAGCCAAAGCTGCTCTATATTCATAATTGTTAATCAAACTAATCAACTGATGCCGTATACTGTAACGCCGCAAAAGTGACAGCGGTGCTTCATGGCAACGACACGTATAACCAGGAACATTATCAAAATTGTTTTCTATTACAACATCGATATCTTCGTTATCCTGCGTCGCATGCGCTGTTCTATTAGATGCCCTTTGCGGCGAATCTACCTGAATGGCACGAACGTTTTCAAAATCCGTGGCTAAAAAGCTCATCACCGTTTTCATTTGCGGTGTACCTGAGCTTAAATTCAGCAAAATTTCTTCTTCCGGAAACTCCTTTCGCAGTTCAAGAAAGCCTTCTGCCAAAGGCACCAATTCTTCCATAAGCTGTACATTAACTATATCAGTATAAATAAAATCAAATTTGCACTCAGGCACATTATACTCAATCGCTTTAGAGTATATGTGCCTGTTTTTTTCTTTTGCAGACATTTCCGCGCTTAAGAATATCCGCACGTATTGCGGTCTATATGTCCTGATTATGTGCAGCATGGCACCATCATAGCAATCTCTGATAGGATCCGTGTCACCGGCAGGTGTATATAAAATACTCATTCGCTCATCTCCCATTTACAAAATAACGCAGTCTGTTTCCTTACGCTCGCCAATTCCCCAAGTATATACATCTATAATATCATCCAATACATATACCCGCAAGGAATCAACTGCTTCATCAATCAAAATGCTGCTTTCTTGTAGCATTTTGCAATCCGTCCCCTTATTTGGGGCTATCTCTAAAATCGATTGTATAAAATGTCAAATGCAGGTTTCCCCTAGTTTCCGTCCCCTAATTTGGGGTTATCTCTGAATAAAAGTCTGACGATGGAAAACTTTAAAAATCAGAAAGTTTCCGTCCCCTAATTTGGGGCTATCTCTAAAATCAAATATCAGCGTGAAGAAGCGACAAACCGCTATTTTTCCGTCCCCTAAGTTGGGGTTATCTCTGAAATCAGTGGGAGACCGGCCGAAGAAATCCGCCGGAATGTTTCCGTCCCCTAATTTGGGGTTATCTCTGAAATATTGTTGTTTTTGCCGTGATAAAGTCAGAAGCATAAGAATTTCCGTCCCCTTATTTGGGGTTATCTCTGAAATTTTATGAGCGCAGAAGATTATATGTTTGAAAGTGGTTTCCGTCCCCTAATTTGGGGTTATCTCTGAAATCCAGATGGCCAAGTTGGAAATCTATGGTAACTGGAACATGTTTCCGTCCCCTAATTTGGGGCTATCTCTAAAATAAGGAAACGCCCCGAATCCTAGAACGGGCAAATTCCATTTCCGTCCCCTAATTTGGGGCTATCTCTGAAATTGAACTTCTCTAAAGTAATAGATAAGGAAAGCGGCTTTCCGTCCCCTTATTTGGGGTTATTTCTGAAAACCTCAGCTCATTATTGTGGCTCCCCTTGCAGGGGAGCTGGCGCCTTTGGCGCCTGAGGGGTTTGCACATCACTGCATATTTTCTATTCGAAGCTTTAAATACTGACACACTCCTAAAAAATTCCTGTCAACTTCATTATTTGCTATTCTTATTACCTCTATCCCATTGTTATTTAACATTTTTGTTCTTTCTTCATCATACGCTTTCTGCCTTTCTTCATAATGCTGTCCACCATCTATCTCTATCACCAAATGTAGTTTATCACAATAAAAATCAACTATATAATTTCCTATTCTTCTTTGCCTATACCACTTATATTTGTGCTTCCTAAGAAAATCATACCATATTTTTCGTTCTTGTCTGGTCATATTTTTTCGTAAGTATCACGCATTTTCTTTATTTTGACCATTATATAAAATTTTAGTACTCATATTGCTCCTTTTACAAAGTTAATTTTTCCAACACATCAGCATCAAACATCTTGATGATGCCTAAGTATTATTCTTCCTTTACTTCTTTCAGAACCCCTCCGTCTGCTTTCGCAGACACCTCCCCTGGAAGGGGAGGCTTGTTACGTCCCCTTATTTGGGGCTATCTCTGAAATTCTCGTATGGAATACTTTCGCAGCTACTTTGCAGTTTTTCGTCCCCTAAGTTGGGGTTATCTCTAAAATTCCGGATGCTAGATTGCAACGTCCGGAGTATCTCGGTTTTCCGTCCCCTAATTTGGGGCTATTTCTGAAATAAGTTTAATCTGTTTGTATTCGTGGGTGATGTTATGAAAGTTTCCGTCCCCTTATTTGGGGTTATCTCTGAAATTTTATGAGCGCAGAAGATTAT
>OHUD01000658.1_pt1 | contig 14860 bp, 15 predicted proteins | sample 1579021 | NCBI WGS metagenome assembly OHUD01 (sample SAMEA3879597, study PRJEB24766) | human gut metagenome | biome: human-associated habitat; feature: feces | place: USA | collected 1985/1987
ACGTGGACATTGTTCCCCCCGAAAAGGGTATGCTTACAGGCACGGTAACTTCGGTTGCGTTCCTCGGTGTGCACTATGAAATAATAGTGGATATAGGCGGCTTTAAGTGGATGATACAAACCACCGACGAGCATTTTGTGGGTGATAACGTGGGGCTTTTCATTGAGCCTGACGCCATTCACATTATGAAAAAATCGAAATATTCGGGACTTTACGGCGATTATTCCTCCTACAGTGAGGAAATTGACCACCTCTCCGACGTTATCGAGGAGGAATAGCCGTGAACAAAAAATCTTTCGGCAACAAGTTAGTAGCCTCCCCCTACATTGTTTGGTCGGCTATATTTATAATTGTGCCGCTTGTTATAATGTTTTATTTTGCCCTTACCGATAATAACGGCGTTTTTACTTTTGCTAATATTACGGCAATAGGCAAATATAAAAAAGCGTTCGGAATTTCCATACTCTACGCCGCGGTTTCCACCGTTATAACCCTGCTGCTTGCATACCCCATGGCGTATTTTATGACAAAGCTTAAAATATCCTCGCAGCGTATGCTTTTTATGATTATTATGATTCCTATGTGGATGAACTTCCTCATACGCACCTATTCATGGATAACCATACTTTCAAACACGGGGCTTATAAACACGTTTTTGCAGAAAATCGGGCTTATTGATAAGCCCATAAAGCTGCTTTTAACCCCCGGTGCTGTAATTCTCGGCATGGTGTACGATTATATTCCGTATATGATTTTGCCCATTTACTCTGTTATGTCAAAGCTGGATAAATCGCTTTTGGAAGCAGCCGAGGACCTAGGCTCAAACTCGTTTACCAAGTTTAAAAGGGTGATTTTTCCGCTTACAAAGCCGGGCGTTATTTCGGGCATTACCATGGTGTTTGTGCCGTCTGTCAGTACGTTTTACATTTCGCAAAAGCTCGGCGGCACCAAAACAATGCTTATAGGCGATACGATTGAGTATTTCTTCAATTCAGGCCCCGAACATTACAATATCGCCTCGGCAATATCTATGGTGCTTATGGTTATGATACTGATATGTCTGTTTATAATGAACAGGTTCTCTGACAGTGACGACGGAGGTGTGTTAATGTGAAAATACTCTCCCGAATTTATGTGGCGCTTATTATTTTATTCCTCTACGCCCCTGTTGCGGTTATGATTATTTTTTCATTCAACGACAGCGGCAGCGTGTGGGTAATGAACGGCTTTTCTACACGCTGGTACGCGGGGCTTACATCAGATACCGCAATGATGAGCGCACTGCAGCACACCTTAATAATCGCGGTGTCCTCCGCCTTAATATCTACCGTGCTCGGCACGGCGGCGGCGGTGGGAATTACGGCAATAAGGCGAAAAGTGTCTAAGAAAATAATAATGTCGGTCACGCAAATTCCTATGATGAACGCCGATATTGTTACGGGTATTTCCCTTATGCTGCTGTTTATATTCGTCGGCAAGCTTTTGGGGCTTTCGGAGTCTCTCGGGTTTTTAACGGTGCTTATTTCCCATATCACCTTTAACCTGCCCTATGTTATTCTTTCGGTAATTCCGAAATTAAAGCAGACCGACCCGAATTTACCCGAGGCGGCTATGGACCTCGGCTGCACGCCTGTAAAGGCGTTTTTCAAGATAATGCTGCCCTCAATTTCCACGGGAATTATTACCGGGTTTATAATGGCGTTCACGCTGTCGCTCGACGATTTTGTTATAAGCTATTTCACCTGCGGGCATTACCAGACCCTGCCGATAGTGATTTACTCTATGACGAAAAAGACGGTAAAGCCCGACGCATATGCGCTTTCCACCCTTATATTCATAACGGTGTTTGTGCTGTTAATACTTTATAATGTACTGCAAACGAAATCAGAGAAAAGGTCGCAGACCAAAGAGAGGATTTAGATAAATGAAAAAGACAATTGCTTTAATAATAACGCTTGTAATTACACTCTCCGCCGCGCTTACGGGCTGCGGATACAAATATAAGGAACTTAACCTCCGTGCAAAGTTCGACCAGAGCCTTAAAGGCACAACCCTCACGGTTTACAACTGGGGCGAATATATTTCAAACGGCGAAGACGACTCTATGGATACAAACAAGGAATTTGAAAAGCTCACCGGAATTAAGGTTAAATACTTAACCTACGTAAGCAACGAAACTATGTATTCTCAAATTAAAAGCGCGGGAGTAAGCTATGATGTTATAATCCCCTCCGATTATATGATAGAGCGCCTTATAAATGAAGATATGCTGCAAAAAATTGACACCTCTAAAATTTCAAACTACGACCTTATTGATTCTAAGTACAAAGGGCTTTTCTTTGACGAAAAGGATGAATACAGCGTTCCCTATAATGTTGGTATGGTTGGTATCGTTTATAACGAAAAGCTTACGGGAGCGAATATAAAGCACTCGTGGAATGTGCTTTGGGATCCGAAATATAAGGATATGGCGCTTAATTTTGATAACCCGCGCGACGCGTTTATGACCGCGCAGATGATTTTGGGGCAGGATCTCAACACCACAAACAAGGCTGATTGGGACGCTGCCGCCGAGCTGCTTAAAACGGGAAAAAATAATCTTCAGGATTATGTTATGGACGAGGTTTTCAGCAAAATGGAAACGGGCGAAGCGTCAATTGCCCCCTATTATGCGGGCGACTGCCTTACAATGATGGATGTTAATAAAGACCTTAAATTCTTCTACCCCGAAGAGGGTACGAATATTTTTGTTGATTCAATTTGTATTCCTAAAAACGCCAAAAACGTTGAGGCGGCGCTTATGTATATAAACTTCCTGCTGGAGCCCGACGTTGCAACGGCTAACGCCGAATGTTTAGGCTATGCATCCCCCAACACGGCGGTAGTAAACAATAAGGATTACTGCTATTATCAGAACGAGGTACTCTACCCCGCCGAGACTGCTATGCCAAAGGTGCAATATTACCACGATATTGATACCGACACCAGAACCTACTACGAAAAGCTCTGGAGCGAGGTTAAGCTGCACTGATTACAGCGCAAAATAATTAAGCATAAAAAGTGCTCATTTACCTGCTTTGCAGATAGTGAGCACTTTTTCTTTTCAATAATTTCTTAATTCTTCCAAGTAATCGGTCACAGAGCTTGCAAAAACGAATTCCTCACAGCTCGGCTCTGATCCGGGTATAAAGGTGTAAAGCTTTTTCCCGTAATAATAAACGGTGAATACCTTGCCGTTATTTTTCTCATATGCCTCACGCAGAACATCATAAACGCCGTAATTAAGCGACGCTACTATACTGTAACCGCCGTCGTCTGATGATTCCAACATATAAAAGTCAATATCCTTTTCACTGAAAATTTCGGTATTTTGCGGAGAAACAAGCTTTATTTTTTCCTTATAGGTATAGCTGTCGTCCCCCGCGCGGGCTTTGGTTTTCGTCTGCGAAAACATCCAGCAGAACATATCGCGGTCGGAGTAAGCCGCATCCCAGGCGTTATGCCCCACGCCGTAAAGCCTTTTATAATCTACCATCTTCCCGCCCGCGTTTAAAATCGCGTTATACATCTCATCCGAGGCGCCGCAGCCTATTGTGGTATCAGCCGTACCGTGGTATATTTTTATCGGAATACCTGTCAGGTTATACGCAGAATAGGAATTGCCTATACCGCACACCGGAACTGCCGCCGCAAATTGCTCGGGGTATCTGTCTATAAGCGCCCATGTGGCTATTCCGCCCATTGAAAGCCCTGTTATATATATTCTGTCGGGGTCTCCCCCATATTCGCTTTTAACGCTTTCCAAAAGCCGCAATGCGGCGCCGAGCCAGCCGTTTTCATCACCGTAGCCTTCATCGAGGCTCCACCAGCCGTTAGTGGGACATTGCGGTGCTAATATTATGCTGCCCGATATAATATCGCCCGCAGCGTTGAACATACCCTTGAAATTACGGATTTGCGCGAAGTTATCAGCCCCACGCTCTCCTGCGCCGTGCAAAAGGAACAGAATCGGCGTTTTCTTGCCTTTTTGGATATTTTTCGGTATATAAATTCTGTATGGCAGGGTTTTTCCGCTTTGGCTGTCAAAAAACTCTTTTTCCGCAAGGTCGGTGCTGCTGCATATCGTCTCCTTAGCCGGCTTGAAAAGCTTTGTCACCTTTTCAGGGCGTACCGACTTCACAGCCGCGCTGCTTTGCTGTGACGCTTTTGCTGAGGCAGCCTGCTCCCCCTGCTTTTTTTGAGATGACTGAACCCTTGAGGCAGACGGATGACTGCTTTCCTCCGCGGTACTTTCCGCAACGGTGCTGTCCGCCTTGCTTACCTGACTGCCGGATACCGTATCGTTCTTTTTTACGCTGACGTGTGAGGTGTTTCTGAAATATTTCGGTAAAAGAAATATCGCCCCCAGCGATAATGAGACCGCAACCAAAGCCGCAACAGAAATAATTATAATCCTCTTTATCATAAAGTTCCCTCCTTAAAATAATTATACACAATTTTTACATTTTTTCAACAAAAAAATTAAACAAAAATCCACCTTCTCTTTGTAAGTAGGAGGTGGATTTACATTCTATAAAGACGAAGTGGTTGTCAGAAAAGTAAAACGCAGCAAAAAACTTAAATACCCAAATCAAGCCTTAATTCTTTTATCACAGCGGGTTGCAAGGCGTGTGCCTATGCTCTGGAAAAGCTGTACCAGAACTATAAGAAAGACAACGGCAAAAATCATTACAAGATATTTATATCTGTAATAGCCGTAGTTAATGGCTATTTTGCCGAGTCCGCCGCCGCCGATAATACCGCTCATTGCAGAGTAACCGAGAACGGTTGTTATTGCAAGCGTAGCGTCGGATATAAGCGAGGGTACGCTTTCGGGTATCATAACCTTTACGATTATCTGGAACGGCGAAGCACCCATACTCTGCGCGGTTTCAATGATATTAGGGTTAATCTCTCTCATACTGCTTTCAACAAGGCGCGCGATAAACGGAAAAGCCGCAATAACAAGCGGTACTACCGTAGCGGGCGTGCCTACCACCGTGCCTACTATAAGGCGGGTAAGCGGGAAAACCATTATCATAAGTATGAGGAACGGCACCGAGCGCAAAAGGTTAATTAAAACATTTAAAAAATGCAAAATGCCTTTAGGCACACGCAGAATTTTTCCGTTTTCCCCCGCCACAAGCAATATGCCGAGCGGCAAGCCGATAACCGCCGCAAAAAACGTGGAAAGCACCGTTACATACACGGTTTCCCAAATGGCAAGCGGGAACTGATTTTTAAGTATATCCATAGCCGTTGTAAATTCTTCGGACGCAAAAAAGCTGCTCATTACTGCTTTACCTCCTCTACAAATATATCGGGTATGCTGCCAAGGTAATCAAGTGCCCTCTGCGTTTGCTCCTTGCCGCCCGAAATACCGAGCAGCATATTGCCGTATGCCTTATCGCCTATGCTGCGGGTAGACGCCGAAAGAATACTCGCGGCAATATTTTCCTCCATAGCCATTTTCGCTATAAGCGGCGTTTCGGTGGCGTTTGCGCCGTTAAACACAACGCGTATGACCGCGCCGTCCTCCCCGCTCATAACCGGGTTTTGGTAACCCTCAGGGTAAACCAGGCGCTTTGCCGCCTCGGATTTGGGCGATGAGAAAACACCGCTCACCGCGCCTTCCTCGGCAACCTCTCCGCCGTCAAGTATGGCAACGCGGGTGCAAATCTGCTCAACAACGCTCATCTGGTGGGTTATTATAATAACGGTAATGCCTAATCTATCATGTATATCGCGGATAAGCGAAAGTATGGATTGCGTGGTTTGCGGGTCAAGCGCGCTTGTAGCCTCATCGCAAAGCAGAATTTTCGGGTGTGTTGCAAGCGCGCGGGCAATGGCTACGCGCTGCTGCTGACCGCCCGAAAGCTGCGCGGGGTAGCTTTTAAACTTATCCCCCAGCCCTACAAGCTCCAAAAGCTCTGCGGCACGCTTTTCCGCCTCAGCCTTTTTTACGCCCGCCAATTCAAGCGGAAAGCATACGTTTTTAAGGCAGTTCCGCTGCATAAGCAGGTTAAAGCCCTGAAATATCATTGTAATATCTCTGCGCTTTTCCCTGAGTTCCTTTTGCGATAATTCGGTCATACTTTTGCCGTCAATCAAAATATCGCCCGCAGTCGGGCGTTCAAGCATATTTATGCAACGCACAAGTGTGCTTTTGCCCGCACCGCTCATACCTATAATGCCGTATATCTCGCCGTCGGGTATTGTAAGCGTTATATCCTTCAGCGCGTCAACCGTACCGCCCGATACGCCGAAGGTTTTAGAAAGGTGTTTTATTTCTATCATTGTTTTCTCCGTTTATATAACACAACTGTAACGCCGACCGCGTTTGCGGACAGCGTTACAGTAAATTTTATCAGTTATTTTTCAATGGCATCAAGGCTTGACTGCTTACCGCCGTAAAGACCCATAGGCTCAACGTGGATAGCCGCAACCGAAACCACCTTTGTGCCGTTTTCTTTATTGAAGTTTTCAAGGTAAGGCAGGTGCTGGAAGTAGTTAGCGTCAATTTCGCCGCTGTCAACAACGTTGTTCGGCTGAACGTAATCGGTAAATTCCTTAACGTCAAGCGTTATATTCTTTTTCTCAAGAATCTTCTTGGCAACCGCAAGTATTTCTGCGTGGGGTGTGGGCGAAGCTGCAACCGTGATTTTCGTGCCGGAAAGCTTAGCGTAATCTACCGATGAATCATAGCCGTCGCCGGGATTTTCAACAACGCTTACAACCGAGCCGTTGTACTTATCAGCAATGAAATCGGCAACCTCTTTGCTTTCAAGCGCGGCTTTAAGAGCCTTTATCGCGTCGGTCTTTTCTTTGCCCTCTTTAACCGCTAAAATATTGCTGTAAGCGGAGGATGAGCCCTCAATCGCAAGCGAATCCTTTACGGGGTTAAGGTCAGCCTCAATTGCGTAGTTTGAATTGATAACTGCGTAATCAACATCCTTAAGCGCGTTGGGAAGCTGAGCCGCCTCAATTTCCTGGAACTTGATGTTGTGGGGGTTTTCGGCAATATCGTTTACCGTGGCGGTGATTGTTGCGCCGTCCTTAAGCTTAATGTATCCTTTTGATTCAAGTAAGAGAAGTGCGCGAGCCTCGTTTGTAGCGTCGTTCGGCACCGCAATGGTAACCGAGCCGTTGTTCTTACTGCCGCAGCCCGCAAAGGCTGTAACCAAAAGTGCCGCTGTTAATAATACTGCAAATATTTTTTTCATTTTAAATCTACCTTTCAAATTCTTTTTATATGAAGTATTGCGTATGAATTACAAGTTTCACATTCGGAAATCCGTACATCGGGTTGCCGCTGCGCTTTTTGCCCGCGATATTAACCCATATCCGCATTTTGTTTTTATCACGGTTTTCAGCTCCTTTTTGTTTCGTTGACGTTAGTATACTACAAAATTTCCGTTTTGTCCAATATCCTATAAAAATAGTGAGTTATAAGTTTTAACTATAACTCGGGCATTTTAGGCATAAAAAAACAGACGAAGAAACTTTTACGGTTCTTCACCTGTTTTGTATAATGTAATATTTCAGCCCCAAAGCACCAAAGCCCAATGGATGTTTTCGCCATCTACAATCGTTTTAAGCGAAATCCATTTATACTCGCTGCCGAGAATATCTTTTTTATTGTTTTCATCAGCTTGCAATGCCTCAAATGCCTTTTGCGCAGTATCATTTCCGCTTATCTGGCACTTGCCGCTGTGCTCTGCGTTCAGCTTGGCAAGTTCTGCCTCATATTCGTCGGTTTTGCCCAAAGCTAAATATTCAGCCAGCTTAGCCGCGTTTTCATCACTCGGCAGCTCAAGCACTGCAATTTTAGCTTCTGTACGGGCTTCGTTTATAAGCTTAAGCAGTTCCTTTTCAAGCTCTTCGGGTTTAAGCTTTTCTACCGTTTTTGTTTCTTTATTACCGCATACAGTGCAGATACGCTCTTTTTTACCCTCATCAAATGCGGTAGCAATTACCGATTCTTTCCAGTCGCCCCATTTGTGACCGGTTTTTTTCTTACCCTTTTCGGTATACCACCGCCCGCAGCTGCATTTATAAAGAGTGTAGCCGTCTTCGGTACAGGTAGGATTAACTCTGGTAATTTTATATGCGTGCTTATGCGGTTCGCTGCTTGAATCACTGCGTGGTTCACTGCTCGCATTATTATGCGGCTTTGAAGCAACGGAAGAAACATCGCTGCTGACAGTGGAAGAATCCGAGCTGACAGGAGTATCATCCGAGCTGACAGGAGTATCATCCGAGCTGACCGACGGTTTACTGCTTACCGTGCCTGATGAGTCAGACGAGGTATTGCCTTTATTCTTACAACCGACAAAACTAAAAACTATAACAAATGCTATGGCAATTACTGCCGTAAGTTTTTTTATTTGCATTATTTATCCTCCGAAAATCAATTCGTTGATATGCCACTATTATATTACATTATCAGTGTTTTGTCAATATTGTAATAACAAACCGTCGAATTTTCGGAAAAATGCTGAATTAAACTCGGCAGATATAGTTATTTGCAGGAGCAGCATCCGCCGTGACATTCTGCGCAATCGGGCAGTCCCTCGGGCTTTTCAAGCTCGGGGTGACGGTTGTAATAATCAAACAGCGCCGCCTTTACTGCTTCCTCCGCCAAAACAGAGCAATGTATCTTGTGCGCCGGCAGACCGTCGAGCGCCTCTACAACCGCCTTGTTTGAGAGCTTTAACGCCTCTGTTACGGGCTTGCCCTTTATCATTTCGGTCGCCATTGAGCTGGTTGCAATAGCCGAGCCGCAGCCGAATGTATTGAATTTAACGTCGGTAATAATGCCGTCGTCAATTTTCAAATACATTTTCATTATATCGCCGCATTTCGCGTTGCCCACCTCGCCCACTGCGTCGGCATTTTCAATTGTGCCGAGGTTGCGCGGGTTTCTGAAATGATCCATTACCTTTTCACTGTATAACATATTGCTTCTTCCCTTCTTGTAAATCTTTCCAAACAGGCGACATTGAACGTAAATATTCAACCACCTGCGGAACCTCCTTTATAATATGCTCCGCTTCCGCCTCGGTATTGTATTCCGAAAGCGAAATTCTGAGCGACCCGTGCGCTACTTCGTGCGGCAGCCCCAGCGCCAGCAAAACATGGCTCGGGTCAAGCGAGCCCGATGTGCAGGCAGAGCCTGACGATGCGGAAATTCCCCTGTCGTCAAGCAGCAGCAAGAGTGATTCGCCCTCTATTCCCTCAAAGCACATATTAAGCGTGCCCGCAAGCCCTCTGCTTATATCGCCGTTTATTTTTGAATGAGGAATTTTTGACAGCCCCTCGGCTATTTTATCACGCAGCGCTTTTACATATTCAAAGTTTTTATCCAGATTTTCGGTTGCGTATTTCAGTGCCGCCGCCATACCCACTATTGCGGGAACATTCTCTGTTCCTGCGCGTTTGCCGCGCTCCTGTGCGCCGCCCTCAATAAGAGTATACAGCTTAATACCCTTTTTGGCGTAAAGCACGCCGGCACCTTTCGGTCCGTGGAATTTATGTGCCGAAAGTGAAAGCATATCAATATTCTGCTCTTTAACGTCTATTTTAATATGCCCCGCCGCCTGAACTGCGTCGGTGTGGAAAAGCACGCCCTTTTTATGACATACCTCGCCTATTTCGCGAATGGGCTGAACAGTGCCTATTTCGTTGTTTGCAAACATTATGGTAACAAGCGCCGTATCTTCCCTTATTGCGTTTTCAAGCTCATCAACACGCACAAAGCCGTCCGAATGAACGGGTAATAAAGTTACCTCAAAGCCCTGCTTTTCGAGCTTTTCAAGCGTGTGCAAAACGGCGTGATGCTCAAAAGCCGAGGATATTATGTGCTTTTTACCCTTTGCCGCGCCCAAATACGCGCCTGTGAGTATAGCCTGATTATCAGCCTCACTCCCGCCCGAGGTAAATGTAATCTCTTTCATATCGCAATTAAGGCATTTTGCAACCGTTTCACGGGCGGAATACAAAGCCTCCTGCGATAACTGACCTAACATATAAAGGCTTGACGGGTTGCCGTAAAGCTCCTTAAAATACGGAGCCATAGCGTCAAAAGCCGTGTCGCTTATTCTGGTTGTTGCGGCATTATCCGCGTAAACTTTCATTTATCGCTCACTTCCCTTTTTCTTTGTGACTTTATTCTAACATATAATTCCTACAAAGTCAATAGGAATTTAAAAAACACTGATTTTTATGCAACATTCCGCTTTATAATATGTTATTCTTTTGAAATCAGGTCGGAAAGTGATACGCTGTCAAGATAATCGTATATAAGCTTATCAAGCTTTTGCCATACGGGCAGTGACGGGCAAAGCCCCGAGCGCTTGCACTCCTCACCCTTTGTAAGGCAGGCGCAGTTTACGGGCACAAGCCCGCCCTCGGTCACCTCTAATATTTCGCGGGCGGTGTATTCCTCGGGCTTACGGTTCAGCCTATAGCCGCCGCTTTTGCCGCGCTGACTTTCAATAAGCCCCGCGCGCGACAGAGCCGACACAATAGCCTCTAAATATTTAAGTGAAATTTCCTGCCGCTTTGCTATATCGGACAGCGGAACAGTCTCGCCTATGTGCTCGGCAAGGTCCGCCATAACCCGCATAGCGTAGCGCCCTTTTGTTGAAATCATCATATTACATTTTCCTTACGGAGTGTATATTTCCCCGTTTTCAAGCCTTTTCCAAAGAAATTCGTCGTTTTCAAGCGTCATATATCCGTGCGGGCTTTGCTCTTTGGGTATAGAAACAGAGCCGGGGTTTAAATATCTGAAATTGCCCATATCCTTATCCGCCGGAATATGCGTATGCCCGTTTAAAAGTATATCGCCCTTAGATAAAGGCGGCGGATTATCACAGTTAAACTTATGCCCGTGCGTCGCGTAAATTACGCGGTCGCCAAGCGGAAGAATCGCGTAATCGGCAAGAATAGGAAAATTCAAAACCATTTGGTCTACCTCTGTATCGCAATTGCCGCGAACGCAGAAAAGCTTTTCCTTTAAGGGGTTAAGCATTGCAATAACCTCTTTCGGCGCGTAATCGCGCGGCAGGTCGTTGCGCGGGCCATGGTAAAGAATATCCCCGAGCAGGAAAAGCCTGTCGGCTTTTTCCCGTTCTAAAGCTTCAAGCAGCATCCGGCAGTAATACGCAGAGCCGTGAATATCAGATGCAATAAGTATTTTCATAAAATCAACCCGCTATAAGAAAATATGCTATAACTATTACGCCGAGCGCTATGCGGTAATAACCGAACAGCGAGAAATCGTGGCGGCGAACATAGCTTATAAGGAATTTTATTGCGATAACCGACACAATAAACGAGGTGAGCGTTCCCACAGCCAAAACGGCAAGCTCCATGCCCGTAAACGTAAAGCCGAATTTTAAAAGCTTTATAAGGCTTGCGCCGAACATAACGGGAACTGCAAGAAAGAAGCTGAACTCAGCCCCCGCAACGCGCGAAACGCCGAGAATCATAGCGCCCAAAATGGTGGAGCCGCTGCGAGAAGTGCCCGGAATTAAGGAAAGCGCCTGAAAGCAGCCTATTAAAAGCGCGGTTTTATAGGAAAGCTCGGGTATGCTGTTTACCTTAGGCTTGCGGTTTTTATTTATTTTTTCTATTACGATAAACAAAACACCGTAAGCTATAAGCGCGGCGGAAACCACCTGCCAATTGTGGAAATGCTTTTCAAAATAATTATCAAACGGAATACCGACGATTGCCGCCGGCAGCATTGCCGCAATTACCTTGAACCACATATCCATAACGTCCTTTTTAATTAAGCCGTTACCCTTTGTTATGTAGTTATAGCCCTTAGCTTTATCGGCGGTAAAGGGCCACATTTTGTTCCAGAAAATAACCACCACGGCAAGTATTGCACCGAGCTGAATAACAACGTTGAACATCTCCATAAATTCATCCGTCATTCCGAGCTTTATAAACTCGTCGGCAATAATAAGATGTCCCGTGCTGCTTATAGGCAGCCACTCGGTAATACCCTCAATAATTCCTAAAATAATCGACTTAATAATATCCATAATTCCCCCAAAGCACCGGTTATAATATCAGTTCACTTGCCTGCAAGCTCCTTATATAACCTGATATACGCATTTGCGGAAACGCCCCAGCTGTTATCGCACCGCATACCTCTTTTACGCAGGATATCCCATCCCGCCTTATCATCGTAGCCTGCAAGTGCGCGCCAGACAGTGTTTTCCATATCGTGCGCGTTATAGTTTTTAAAGGTAAAGCCGTTGCCCTCGCCGTTGCCGCTGTCGGATACGGTATCGTTAAGCCCGCCTGTTTCCCGCACTATCGGCACCGTGCCGTAGCGCAGAGCCACCATTTGCGCAAGTCCGCACGGCTCTGTTTGGCTGGGCATCAGGAACATATCCGCTCCTGCATATATTTTATGCGCAAGCTGCGGGTTAAAGCCCAATTTCAGCGCGACCTTATCGGGGTGATTTTGCGCAGCGTTATGGAAAAATGTTTCAAATTCCCACTCGCCAGAGCCTAAAATGACGAATTTTAAATCCGCCTTTAAAAGCTCCTCGAAAACGCATTTCACAAGGTCAAGCCCCTTGTGCTTTACAAGGCGCGTTACAATGCCTATAACGGGCGCGGCGGTTTCGGGCAAGCCCATTTCCTTTAAAAGCATTTTCTTATTATAAGCCTTATTTTTCAGTTCGTCAACAGAATAATTTTTATAAATCAAATTATCCGTTTCGGGGTTGTAAACATCATAGTCAATTCCGTTTACAATGCCCGTAAGCTTATAGGTAAACTGCTTTAAAATATTATCAAGCCCGTTTGAATAGTAAGGCTCTAATATTTCGCGCGCATAGGTGGGAGATACGGTGGTAACCTTATCGGCGCACTGTATTGCGCCCTTCATAAGATTAACGCAGCCGTCGTACTCAACAAGGCTTTCCGATTCATACGGCAGCCCTAAAACGTCGCCCGTAAGCTCGTGACCATATTTACCCTGATACTGTATGTTGTGAATTGTGAAAACGGTTTTGATATTGCGGTATATATCGTTATCGCGGTATATCGTATCAAGATACACGGGCACCATAGCGGTCTGCCAGTCGTTGCAGTGTATAATATCGGGTGTAAAGCCTATGTGAGGTATAATATCAAGCACCGCGCGGGAGAAGAACGCAAAGCGCTCGGCATCGTCGTAATGCCCGTAAAGCCCGTCGCGCTTGAAATAATACTGGTTATCAATAAAGTAGTAAATAACGCCGTCCATATGGGCTTCAAATATTCCGCAATACTGCCGCCGCCATGCAACCGAAACGGTTATACTGCAAATAAAATTCATTTTTTCGCGCAACTCATCGGGAATACAGCTGTAAAGCGGCATAACTATGCGGCAGCCCACAAGCCTTTTTCTGAGCGCCTTGGGCAGTGCGCCGGCAACATCGGCAAGCCCGCCCGACATTGCAAATGGATAAGCCTCGCTTGAAGCAAATAATACTTTCATTTCTTTCTCCTATCTTTTTTAAAGCGCTTGATTTTTCTTTATAAAGAAGCTCTTGGTGGCGGTGCCTTTAAGCACCATACCCGCCCCTACCGAAGCGTTTTTATCGGCAATAACGTTCACAAGCTGCGCGCCCTCGCCTACCGCGGTTTCCTGCATTAAAATGCAGTTTTCAACAACCGCGTCCTTTTCAACGGTAACACCCCTGAAAACAATGCTGTTGCGCACCGTGCCGTTTATAACACAGCCGTCGGCTATAAAGCAGTTTTTAACAACCGCCTTTGTTCCGTAGCGGGTGGGCATATCGTCGCGGGTTTTTGTGAAAATAGGGCGCTCCTTATTGAAAAGCATAGAGCGAACTTCCTTGTTAAGCAGGTCCATACTCGCCTTATAATAAGCCTCGGTGCTGTCAAGCACGGCGGCGTATGCCTTGTGCTCGTAGCCGTAAATTCTCAGTTTATCAACCTTTTTTGCCAAAACATCTCTTGCAAAGCTTACCTCGCCCTCGTCATGCGCGTCGTTAATAAGGGTGAGCAGCAGCTCGCGCGAAATAATTATAAGTCCTATGCAAAAATCGGTTTCGTCGGCGCTTTCAATATCAAAGCTCAGCTTGTTTATTCTGCCGCCGCGCCCTATTTCGGGGAACATTGTATCGGCGCAGTTTACAGGCGGCTTTGCAAAGCGGTAGGCTAAAGTAACGTCCGCGCCGTTCTCGATATGTCTATCAACCGCGGCGGAAATATCAATATTTGAAATAACGTCCGCGCTGCATATCACAATATAATCCGCCTTGCAGCGGTCTATATAATCCCGCGCGCCGTAAAGCGCGTCCACCGTGCCGTGGTAGCGTTTAACGCCGCTTGTAAGGTAAGGCGGCAAAAGGTAAAGCCCGCCGCTTTTGCGGTCTAAATCCCAGTAAACGCCGCTGCCCACATGGTCCATAAGCGAGCGGTAGTTTTCCTTTGTAATAATGCCCACGCTCGAAATACCTGCGTTCACAAGGTTTGAAAGCGGGAAATCTATAAGGCGGTAGCGCGCGCCGAAGGGTACTGACGCCATTGAGCGCTTTGAAGTCAGCTTTTTAAGCAGATCGTCGTTAATATTTGCGAAAACAAGTCCCGCAACTGCCGATGCTCTCATATTCTCTCCCCCTCCTTACAGCACAATGGTCACGGTTTTAGCGGTGGTATCCACTTCCACGGCAAGATAGCCCTTGCCGCCATCGGAAACGACCTTCACGCCGCCGCTGCCGTCCGCTGCCAAAGAGTTCCAACCAGCAGCAGGCGCGGAAGCCCCGGTGTAGCTTACCGTCACCAT
>OHUD01000662.1_pt1 | contig 14797 bp, 8 predicted proteins | sample 1579021 | NCBI WGS metagenome assembly OHUD01 (sample SAMEA3879597, study PRJEB24766) | human gut metagenome | biome: human-associated habitat; feature: feces | place: USA | collected 1985/1987
TATCTATTATTATTACTGCGGAACTTTATTCTACATTCAAATACCATATGAAAATCGGGGAGACTACTAGGTGTTGTTCATTTTTTCTAAGAACACATGTAAAAATTTCCTCTAAGATTTCGATAATTGAGTTTAATATTCAAATTAAATGATGTATAATAGTGACTCCTTCGCGCGAAGCTGAGAAAGACTATCAAGGATATTTCAATTCACCTCCCCACAAGAAAAACCATATTGCTACAACGATGATTAACACCGTACTCTTCAAGATTTCAACCCACATCTTCACGAGGAGGATGACGGCAACTTGCACCAACACGACCGTATCCAACATCATTTCAACTCACATCCTCACGAAGAGGATGACAGAACCACAATGAACCATTCATTCCGGAGACATTATTTCAACTCACATCCTCACGAAGAGGATGACGCAACTCTGCTACATATCCATTGAAAGGTACATATTTCAACTCACATCCTCACGAAGAGGATGACCAATTCCCACTGTCTTTCCTTCTGTGTTTCTCACATTTCAACTCACATCCTCACGAAGAGGATGACATAGTTCTGAAACTTTTTTGCACCGCTTGTTGCATTTCAACTCACATCCTCACGAAGAGGATGACCACAAGGAAGGACCGGAAGCTGTCCACAACAACATTTCAACTCACATCCTCACGAAGAGGATGACAGCTCCGTGATTGTTCCTCATGTAGTCAGACACATTTCAACTCACATCCTCACGAAGAGGATGACGTGTAACCAAGGAAAAGCTCCGGGTTTTAGTTATTTCAACTCACATCCTCACGAAGAGGATGACATGATTATGATATTCGTAAAAGGAAAATCAAAATTTCAACTCACATCCTCACGAAGAGGATGACACGGACAGCATATAGAATGTGCAAATGAGGTGAGAGAATTTCAACTCACATCCTCACGAAGAGGATGACTTCCAAAGCTGAAAAAATATTTCTATCTTCCGTATTTCAACTCACATCCTCACGAAGAGGATGACATTCTTTCGTCAGTTCCTATGCGTTGCACGTGTCATTTCAACTCACATCCTCACGAAGAGGATGACATTCTAAACATTCCACAGGCAACTTATAGTAACATTTCAACTCACATCCTCACGAAGAGGATGACTTTTCTTTTCTCATCCTTCCTGTCACTGTAAAGAATTTCAACTCACATCCTCACGAAGAGGATGACGTGTTGACGCACTGGCTTATGCATTTCATCTTGACATTTCAACTCACATCCTCACGAAGAGGATGACGGTAAATTACTAAGTTATATATAAAACAGAAAGGAATTTCAACTCACATCCTCACGAAGAGGATGACCTCTATCTGCACCATATTTGTCCATTAGATACTATTTCAACTCACATCCTCACGAAGAGGATGACTAAAACAGCGAGTGGAGTTATTGGAAGTGTAACATTTCAACTCACATCCTCACGAAGAGGATGACGATTACTGAAAGAAAGGTATGGCGTGGACATTGGCTATTTCAACTCACATCCTCACGAAGAGGATGACTTGTGATCCTGTCGTCCAACCGTGCTTTGGCATTATTTCAACTCACATCCTCACGAAGAGGATGACGGATCTGTGCAGAATCTCCATTCATTGATTCGATTATTTCAACTCACATCCTCACGAAGAGGATGACAGGCTGAATCATTTGCATTTTTCAATCCCTCTTTATTTCAACTCACATCCTCACGAAGAGGATGACTTGAGGTATATCAAATGAAAAGCATTATAGAACATTTCAACTCACATCCTCACGAAGAGGATGACAGCAATTTTAAACAAAAATAATCTGTTTAAAATCGCATATTATATCAACAATAAACATTTTATATCTATTGTTGATATCTTTTTTCATTTTCACATATATTTTTAAGCCTAGTTTTCTCCTTTTTTTGGTGCGAATGTCCTAGGAAATTTATGTGCACTTATCATTCGCACTAGAATATCAACGTATCCTTAACATCAAAACCAGGCTTAGCACCAATATGCTCTACTTTATTTTTATATTTTTCACCCAGATAATAAAATCTAAGGCTATCTACCTCTTTATCTATAATGTTCTCTAAAATATTTTTTACTTGTCTACATTTGGTTGCATCCATTTGACATTCAAATACCGAATTCTGTACTCTCTGTCCATAATTAGTACATTCTTTTGCAACTTTTCTCAATCGTTTTCTTCCCGCTGCTGTTTGAGTATTTACATCATATGTAATCAGAACTAACATCTTTCCACCTACTTCCAGAAAAACGGAGGGTATTCATCTAAATCTCCTCTTAAATACCTGGCTAATAACATACTCTGCACATAAGGAGCCATTCCCCACTCTATTTTTTCATCTAAAAATGGATGTTTAATGGTTTCCTGCTTCTTAGATTGCCACGCTGATAAGAAAGCCTTTCTTCCTTCATCTGTCATAATAACCGCACCATTTTCTTTTTTTATGAAATATTTTTCTTTCATAATCTTTTTATTAATCAGTGTCAGTACAAATCTATCTACCATAACGCTTCGGAATTCTTCCATAAGATCTAGTGCCAATGACATTCGACCGGGACGATCTGTATGGAAAAAACCTACATATGAGTCCAATCCTACTGCTTCCAATGCACCTCCGCACATTCCAGCCAATAGAGAATATCCGAATGATAGCATCGCATTTACATTATCCAATGGCGGTCTTTTATTTCTCCCATGGAAATAAAAATTGTCTTTTTGCTGCAAAATCAAATCGTCAAATACCGAAAAATATACTGAAGCTACTTCTCCTTCTAGTCCAAGTAGTTCCTCTGCATTTTCACATTCTCTTATTTTTCCCATGCTCTGAGCTAAAAACACTGACTTTTTCTTTATCGTTTCCACATCTAAACGCAGCGCATAATCTCTTGCAGCCCTCTCCAGAATCCACCTTGAATTATATACTTTTCCAAGAATAAAATTTCTTGCTATATGTACACTTTCATCCCGATTATCACTGATTCTATATTGTTGTTTTCTTAATGTAACATTCCCTTTTACTTCACCTGTAACTCGGGCTAGAAATCTTCCATTTCCAGACATAAAAGACAAATCAATATTCCTCTGTGCACATACTCCCATAAGCGCCGGACTCGCTCCTGTATAGCCAAATGTAATTATCGCTTGTAAATTATGTAATGGAATTCTCCCGATTTCTTTTTGATCTTCCAATACCACAACATTTTCTCCATCTAAGGACAAATATTTATTTCCAGATGTCACATACAACGTATTTAAAAGTCTTTTCATTCTTTTTCCTCTTCTGAAATAATTTTATCAATATATCCGGAAACTGACTTTTTCTTATTTAGAACAGGTAGACAAATGTCTTTTAATGAGCATGCATTGCATTTTTTACTTATTTTCACTTTTGGAGTATAACATTGCGCGTAATACTTATGCATTTCCGCAAATATTTTTCTGACTTTATCGCGTATTTCATCCGTAAATTCTACTTTTGCACGATGCTTTGTCTCTCCATAATAAATATAGCCATATGGTATTGTGCAACACAACATTTCTTCTAAACATAATGCCTGTGCCGTTACTTGAAGGATATCGGAATCATCCGTTTTTGGTTTTCCTCTTTTATATTCTATCGGAACTACTTTATAAAATCCTTCTTTTCCGGACAAATTGATTCCATCCTTTGCTTTATGAAATTCTACTACATCACATTCACCGCTCACTCCCATTTCCCGGGAGTGAATCGGCATTGCTCTCACAACTATTAAATCTCCTCTTTTTTCTTTAATACTTGTATCGTGAGCATTTTCATGAAGAATCTTACCTTCCACTGTTCTGACATTTTCTTGCCACTGTAGTTCTATATACGCTAGTGCCCATTGTCTCCTGCAAAATTCAAAATGCTGAATTCCAGATAATTGAAGAAATTCTTCTTCCTTATACAAATTAAAATTCCTCCGGTTGTTTGCATCCTTCTACATTCCATGAAATCTCGTAATCCTCGAATTCTCTCGGATGTTCTTTTTTAGCTTTAATAGTGAATCCTCTTTGAATTTTACCACTGGAAACTGCTGGTGTTTTTTCATCATGCTGCCACCAGTACATTTTGCAAACTTCCATACTTCCTTCTGGTCTTGCAGAAGACGCATCATTCTCAAATAATGTCTTCAATGCTTCTTTTAATACTTCCGCATCTTCCTGACTAAAACCTGTTTTTTCAGCAAGCTGCACATTTACGCTTCCCATCACCTTATATACAGCAAATCCAACTCTGTGTTTTGTTCCCATCGTATCAGAAGCTTTACTTTCTTTTCCGGATTCACTATTCACACTTTTTGTAATCTGCATACTGATAATATCGATTGGTGATAAACTTACTGCCTGATGAATAGAAACAGGACCTCGTACTCCGAAAGACACTGGAATTCCTTTAAATGCAAAAACTTGTCCAAAAGCTCTTACATCTAACCATTCTTTGCATGCAATTGCTGCACAAGCATCACGATTTGCATTTTTCTTATTTCCCATCTCTGCTTTTAATTCCGCACAGCTATCCGCTCTGTCTTTTAAACTGGTATAAGCATCATCTGTTCTATCATCTGACTGAACAAAAATCTTTTGTCCTAAATCCTGAAAACGATTTCTAATTTTTCTCTTAATACATACATCTGAAATTTCTCCAAAACCATCCATATTAATTCGCGGACGGTTTCCGTTTAATGGATCTCCGTTTGGGTTGGCATTGTTTGCACTGATAAATAATGTGAAATCAATTTTTCCTTTTAATTCGCTCATGGTCTACTCCTCCTCTTTTTACTCTTCTGAACTTTCTTCTTTTTCTTCAGACTTCTCTTTCTTTAATTTCAAATCATATGCCTGATTATGGAAACCAAGTAGATATAAACCTTCTAATCTACTGTTATCAGTAAATGTGTTTTTATCAAACAGCTCATCAATTTCATGCAATAGATTTTCGTAAAATGTCCTTTTTGCAATATCTAGCTTGTTCAAATATGGTCGAATATTTTCCTCTATAACTTTCCACGTTTCATATGGTCTTTGAGAGAAAGTACTCATATATCTTTTTGCATTTGTAACTCTTCCATTATCTTTCTCGTCATATGTCAAATATTCAATTCGATCTGCAACTGCCAGCAGTCTTCCATACAGATAATTTCTATCTGTTTCCTTTTTGTCTAATGCCACGTTCCATTCCTCCTTATATCTATCCTTTTTATCCTTTTTTACAAACGAACATGCTAATGTCAAAACTCTTTCCCAATTTCTTCGTTCCTTATATGCTAATGGATTGGATGCCTTTGATACTGCAAGCATCACGTAATCATACGGAACCCTAGTACCATTCCATATACATGGAAGCAATCTTTGAGCTACTTGTGCATAGAGTTTTTTACCATTGGCATCCACTATAGACACCGTTCCCTTATTCTCAATACCATATAAAATATCTGCAATATCTTTAACACCAATCATTCCCGCAAATTGTATTCTTTCTCCATCTTTCCATTTTGTATGAATCCAGTTACAATCGTTATGCCATTTTTCTATATTTTTCAGATATCTGACAGAATTCAGCTCTTGATTTTCAATCAACGCTAATCTTCCCGGTGTTGCTGCATCAAAAGCAAGCAAAATCATATTCGAGGTATTATCTATCTTTTTACCATAGCCTCTTAGTGCCTTATAGAACTTATCGGCGGTGATTGGATTTCCATCGGATACAATCTCCTCTGTAGACCAGTCATCTTCCCAATCATCCTCAGCATTTCCAACATATTCCCTTTCATACTCAGATACAATTGCCTCTGTATCCCTCTCCCATTTTGGCATGCTTAATTGATTTGACTCCCATGTCACAATTGTCATAGTATCGAAAAAAGTGCCTTGTTTTCGAATAATCCACTTCAAAGCATTGTGCGCTTTTTGCGAGGTCTCATTTCCTACTGCAAATGCCTCTTCCTTACTTGTAAAACGTCCTCGATAGGTGAAATTTTGACTGTCATTTGCAGAAATCAACTTTGCTCCATCACCTTCATTTCTGATTTTCTTTGAATGAAGATAAGAAATAGATTCCATATTTCCTGTCAAATAACATATACCTTTTTCTTTTTCCTGTGATCTGACATATTCTATATAACATTCCTGCAAAGTTCTGTCTTTCCAACATTCATCCGGAGTTTCTTGATATATTTTCTCATCAAATGACCGTATAATAAATCGTACAAAAGCTTTTGGTTGGGGAATCCCTTGAATATTTTCTTTCTCATCTATTTGATTTTCTTCATTAAGTTTTATAATTTTATGTGCAACTAAATCTTGAATTAATGTCGATTTTTTCAAATACTCATAAATTGCTCTGACCTTTTCATGACAATAATCGGATTCTACCCATTTTTCAAGCTGTGAAATATATAGCTCGCTACATACTCCATCGTCTTTATAATATTTTTTATAGTCACTGGCAAGATATCTCAAATTATCACATAATGGATGTGGCTCTTTTCCGGCTGTACGACTTCCCGATTTTTCTGTAACTGGTATAATCGTCAATTTGTCATTCTGATCCACCTGTTCTGCACGAACAAAATTACCGTCTTGGTCTATCGTTACCGTTATCTGTGCCGTTACAGTTGTATGAAATGGTGGAAGAAGTACATAAGGGATATCTCTTCGATATTCGATAACTCCAATCTTATCGCTATTTTTCTCATACAAATCAATCAGTTCGTTTATCCAACTCAATCTTCCACCTCCTCATCTGTAAACTCTTCTAATCCTATAAAATTATTCACTTCTTTTCCAAATACTTTTCTTTCCATTGGACGTATATGTCTTTTCTCCGTACAATCCTCCGGTCTGGTAAATTCTATAATTCCGCCCTTTTTCATTACCGGCCTCCAGAAACGCACTGTCATCTGATCTTTATCCTCTTCCAGAATCGCCTCTTCCGCATAAGTAATCCCATGATACATAAATCCATAACCCACTTCCCCAGGCATCGTATCATAATAACTCTTGTCTTCGCCAAATACACACGGTTCCACAAATGCCTGACATTCTCTTGTTCCTAAGAAAATATCTCTGCGACCACCTCGTTTTACCATCCTTTTCGCAATATTATGATGCTTGTTTTCATTTCTATCCTGCTCCAGCTCCGGATGATTGAGATTCATCTCAAAATGTGCCCGTACCTGATATTTCACGTCTTTTAAATAGGTATAATATGCCAGTTCATTTCCACCATTGTATGCAATCGGTCGGATTCCTTTTGTTTCGGTTTGGATAGGATTCATTACTCTCACCGCATCAATAACCCAAATGATCGATGGTTTCCAGTAAATACTTTCCGTAATTCCTTTTAATGCTTCATAAGTTGGAATATGATAACTTGTCTTTTCTCCTCCCACTCTCATAACCGGATCTGAAAAAAGTGCATATGCTCCATACACTTCAAACTCTATTGTATTTCTGTATTTTTCCAAAAATCTCACCTCCTCTATAACATTTGAAATTCCATATTAGGTTCATCCACAACACCTACTTCCTTGTTATAATATCCATCACACAATACCAATATCTTTCCATTGCAAATTTCATGTATAGCATTTCCAAGTTTATTTTTTCTTTCTTCCGAAATCCCCACTGTATATCTCTGCAATTTTTTTAAAATCTTTCTCTGCTCTTCTATCTCGAGATAATCCTGCGATAATTCATCCAATAATTCTCTCGCTTCATCATTATATGGAACTACAACACCAACTTTATAATCATTAGAAATAACTTCAAACGCCTGTCCTGCGGTCAAAAAAGCCTGCGGTAATTTTGTCTTTACTTTTTCTCCATTTCTTCTGATATATTGTAATTGTCCTACTTTATTTTCTCCCAATAACTCTATAATCGTGGTTGTTTGTTTATCTATCAGAAATTTCGTTTCATTTGTTCTAAGTTGGGAATAGTAATTTAAATAATATGCTTTTATTGCCTCTTCTGAATCCAATGTATCTCTGAATTTTAAAGAATTATTTTTATAATCTTCCAATACTTTTTGTAATGCTGCCTGCGCATTTCTAATTTCCTGCAAATGACTTAATTTCTCTGCTTTTTCGGACATCTGTACAATGAAAACAGTTCCCATTCTTCCTAATTCCTTATGTCTATTGCATCGTCCTGCTGCCTGAATTATATTATCCAAACCTGCTTTAGACCTCACAACACACCCGAATGAAAAATTCACTCCTGCTTCAACAACCTGTGTACTTACACATATAATCTTTTTCGATTGTTCATTCAAAATTTGTTTTATAGATTTTAATGTATCTAATTTATGTTGTGGACACATATTATTACTCAAATGAAAAAGTTCATATTCTTGTGGACATATCGCTTTTAATTGTTGAAATGTATTCATTGCACAAGCCGTAGTATTCAAAATAACCAATGTACTTTGATATTGTTCTGTTTTTTCCTTCACAAATTCACTTAAATCTTCTATCTCCATACCACCAGGATATAATTCTGTTGCATCTTTAATATCTGTCCTTTTAAAAGCATTTGCATACTTTTCTGGTCTTCCCGCCATTTCTATACATTCACAAATGTTATTCTCTTTTATTGGTGCCAATGTTGGCTGCGTTGCTGAACACAACACAACTGTCGTACCACAAAATTGAGTAAGAAAATTCACAGCTAAATTGAAAAGTTCCATACATTTTACAGGAATTGCCTGCACCTCATCAAATATGATAATACTGTTACATAATGTGTGCATTCTACGGATACAGCTTTTCTGAGCTGAAAACAATGTATTCAATATCTGTACTGCCGTAGTCACTATAATCGGTGAATCCCAAGTTTCAGTGAGTTTGCGATACTGGTCTTCTTCTCCTTCTTCGCAAACCACATTACAATGATGCTCTAACACAACATCCGCTTTGCCTATTGCTTTTCGAATCTCCTCGGCATTCTGAATCAATATAGAATTGAATGGTGCTATATAAATAATGTGTTGTTTTTTCATCTTTTTCGCATGATACAGAGCAAAGCGCAAACTGCTAAGTGTTTTTCCTGCTCCTGTCGGTACAGTAAGTCGATAAAGATTTTCTTCTTTGTCTGCAGCTTGTCTACACAAATCCGAAATTTCTTGACGAAAAGTATTTAACACATTTCCATTCGACGGATTATTATGAATTTCCTTTGACATATATTGTTCAAATTTTTCTATACATTCATTCCAAATCTTCTGGGTCTCTTCCAATGAAATTCTTTTTGATAACGGAACATCTTGAAAAAAACAAGCCGTATCCGTCCAGTCCCCATCAATAAGTAAAGATAAAACCATTCTCAGATACATTCCCATAAAGAAATATCTGTTCCCACATTTTCTTTTTGATATTTCTGACTCTTTATGAAAAATATTGATTTTTCCTTCCATTTCCTTATATGTTTGAATTGCTTTTTTACAGTATTCTTCCAACATCTCTTTATCATAAATCTGAAAGAATTCTTTCTTTATCCAGTCATAATCTATTTGTTTCTCATCCCGTTGTTGCTGTAAACTTTGTCCATTATCTAGATTGATGCAATCTCCCATTCCGTGATGAAAATATATAACCGTACTGATAAATTCTGAAACACTTTTTTCCTTCATCAACTCCCTGATTAATCTTCCGCCAGCAGTAGAATGATCCAAACCATGTTTATGAGTATCATCTCCATATTGTAGAATTCTCTCAAAATCTTCTTGATTTTCTCTTCCCAACTTTCCTACATCATGAAACACCCCTATCAAGCTAACCAATATCTTCAATTCTGAAAGAGAACAAGTCTCCGCTGCATAGTTCGCAACATTTTCTGAATGCTCTTTCATCGTCTGATATCTACCTGATTCATAGTCTACATGCGCCAAATCTCTTTTTATTTCGATTTTATTTTCCATCTAGCCCTCTTGTGTTATCTGTGTGTATTTTTCTTTATTCAGTCTTCTATTTTGTATATTTTCACTATACTCCTAGCTGTTCTTTTTGTCAATAATTAGTTTTACATACTTTCCCTTATATAAATTACATTTTTAATTAAATTTTATAGTCAAACCACCTTTTGATTTGACTACAAAACCATCTTACATACTTTCCCTTATGTTTTTCAACTCACAGATATTTACTATATCTGACATTTCATAACAGATGAAACCTTATAAATATAATTTACATCTCTTATGTCTTTGTCCAGTTCTATTCATTTGTGCCTAAACAACTTGTAATTTCTGAAAAACTGTACAATCGTTATTATACGAATATATTTAATATTTTTCAAGCTGTAATCTCTTGTGATAAAATTTGTTTTCCGGATTCGTTTCACTGGAATATAAATTTCTGTTTTGTATTGTGTAAGCAAAGACAGTCCTACTATTGCCATGGGCACATGTAAGGCAGGAACGTTCCGAATACACTTTGTTCAGTATGTTAAAAAGAGCAAGAACAGGTACCACATACGGTAACTGTTCTTGCTCTTATCTTACTGCACCTTCGCAATATCAATCAGTGACAGTTTCTTAATATCTGTATTCTCAAGACTTGTGATCAATGCATATGCTGTGTCAATTGCAGTCAGTACATTCACACCTGTCTCGATTGCATTTCTACGGATTACAAATCCATCTCTTGAATGCTCTGCACCCTGTGCCGGGATATCGATAACAAGATCGATCTTATGTCCGAGGATCAGGTCAAGAAGGTTCGGTGATTCCTGCTCGATCTTACGAACCGGAGTAGCCTTTACTCCCGCCTCATTCAGCGCACGTGCTGTTCCGCTCGTAGCAAAGATATGGTATCCGATCTTCTCAAATCTTCTTCCGATCTCTACTGCATCTGCATGGTCTTCGTCACGGACTGTCATGATCATGTTTTTATGTTTCGGAAGCTTGATTCCAGCTCCGATAAATGCTTTGTAAAGTGCTTCATCAAATGTCTTTGCAATTCCAAGACACTCTCCTGTAGACTTCATCTCAGGTCCAAGGCTGATATCAGCTCCGCGGATCTTCTCAAATGAGAATACCGGCATCTTGATTGCAAAATAATCTGCTTCCGGCTGTAATCCAGGTGTATAACCAAGTTCTTTGATCTTGTGTCCGATGATCACTTTTGTTGCAAGTGGTACGATTGGAATACCTGTTACCTTACTGATGTATGGAACAGTACGGCTGGAACGAGGGTTAACTTCGATTACATATACATCTTCTCCACATACGATGAACTGGATGTTAATCAGTCCGATTACATGTAAGGATTTTGCAAGTCTTCTTGTATATTCGGCAATTGTCTCTTTTGTCTTCTGAGAGATGCTCTGTGCAGGATATACAGAGATACTGTCTCCGGAATGGATTCCGGCACGCTCGATATGCTCCATGATACCCGGAATCAGGATGTCCGTTCCATCACACACAGCGTCGACCTCGATCTCCTTGCCCTGCAGATATTTATCAACCAGGATCGGATGCTCCTGTGCGATCCGGTTGATGATGCCGATAAATTCATCGACGTCCTCATCGCTGATGGCGATCTGCATACCCTGTCCTCCAAGGACGTAGGACGGGCGGACGAGTACCGGATAGCCGAGCTCGTTGGCTGCTTTTTTCGCCTCTTCTGCGGTGAATACGGTGTGTCCCTTCGGACGCGGGATTTCACACTGCTCCAGGATCTCATCGAACAGCTCACGGTCTTCGGCTGCATCTACATTTTCAGCAGATGTTCCAAGAATCGGAACGCCCATCTTCATAAGAGATTCTGTCAGCTTGATCGCTGTCTGTCCACCGAACTGGACAACTGCTCCATCCGGCTTCTCAATATCAACGATACTCTCTACATCTTCCGGTGTCAGCGGCTCAAAATACAGCTTATCAGCAATATCAAAGTCTGTACTTACTGTCTCCGGGTTATTATTTACAATGATCGTTTCATATCCTTCTTTTGCAAATGCCCATGTACAATGTACAGAACAGAAGTCAAACTCGATTCCCTGTCCGATACGGATCGGACCTGATCCAAGGACAAGAACTTTCTTCTTCGCATCTGTCTTTTCAACTTCATTCTCACTACCATAAACGGAATAGTAGTATGGAGTCTCTGCCGCGAACTCCGCCGCACAGGTATCTACGATCTTATATGCTGCCACGATACCATTTTCATGACGCATATCATGGATCTCTTGCTCTGTCTTTCCTGTCAGTTCAGCGATCACATTGTCAGGGAACTCAATTCTCTTAGCTTCTTTCAGAAGTTCCGGTGTGAGTTCCTGGGTCTTCAGTGCTGTCTCCATCTCTGTGATGATCGCAAATTTATCAATGAACCACTTGTCAACCTTTGTAATGTTGTGGATCACATCATAATCCACACCTCTTCTGCAGGCCTCCGCAATTCTCCACATACGCATATCATCAACGATCTCCAGTTGCTCCAGGAGTTCGTCATCTGTCAGACCGGTGAAATCATAGGACATCAGACTGTCTACATGTTGCTCCAGTGAACGGATTGCTTTCATCAAAGCTCCTTCAAAGTTATTGCAGATACTCATAACCTCTCCGGTTGCTTTCATCTGAGTCGTAAGAGTTCTCTTTGCACTGATAAACTTATCAAATGGAAGACGCGGAATCTTTACAACTACATAATCAAGCATTGGCTCGAAACTTGCGTAGGTCTTCTTTGTGATTGCATTCTGGATCTCATCCAGATTATATCCAAGAGCGATCTTTGCCGCAACTTTGGCGATCGGGTATCCTGTTGCCTTAGAAGCAAGTGCGGAAGAACGGCTTACACGAGGATTTACCTCGATAACGCAATATTCAAATGTCTCCGGATGAAGAGCATACTGTACGTTACATCCACCTGTAATATTCAGTTCACTGATGATATTCAGTGCGGAGGTACGAAGCATCTGATACTCTTTATCTCCCAGCGTCTGCGATGGAGCTACTACGATACTGTCTCCTGTATGGACACCCACCGGATCAATATTTTCCATATTACATACCGTAATGCAGTTTCCATTTCCGTCACGCATTACCTCATACTCGATCTCTTTCCATCCTGCAATACAGCGTTCTACAAGGACCTGACCTACACGGGAAAGACGAAGTCCGTTCTCAAGGATCTCTACCAACTGATGAGGATCATGGGCAATACCACCGCCACTTCCGCCAAGTGTATAAGCCGGACGGAGAACAACCGGATATCCGATCTCATTTGCAAATGCAAGACCATCTTCCACATTTTCAACAACCAGTGAAGCGGCAACCGGTTCACCGATCTTTTCCATCGTTGCTTTAAACTCAAGACGATCCTCCGCTTTCTTGATCGTCTCAGAAGTTGTTCCGATCAGACGAACCCCATTTTCTTTCAGGAATCCAGCCTCCTCAAGCTCCATGGCAAGGTTCAGTCCTGCCTGTCCTCCCAGAGTAGGAAGTACGCTGTCCGGTTTTTCTTTCTTGATCAACTGCTCAACCACTTCTACTGTCAGAGGTTCAATATATACTCTGTCTGCAATATCCTTATCCGTCATGATCGTAGCCGGATTAGAGTTCAGCAGAACAACTTCGATTCCTTCTTCTTTCAGAGAACGGCACGCCTGGGTTCCTGCATAGTCAAACTCCGCTGCCTGCCCGATGACGATCGGACCCGAACCAATCACTAATACTTTCTTAATACTATTATCTCTTGGCATTATTTCGTCCCTCCCATCATCTCAATGAATCTGTCGAACAGGTATCCTGAATCCTGCGGTCCCGGACAAGCTTCCGGATGGAACTGCACCGTAAAGATATTCTTTCCTACATATGCAAGTCCCTCATTCGTTCCATCATTTACATTCTTAAATGCCGGAACTGCAATCTTTGGATCTACATTCTCATCATCTACTACATAACCATGGTTCTGGGATGAAATATAGACACGTCCGGTCTGAAGATCTTTCACCGGATGATTTCCTCCACGGTGTCCGTATTTCAGCTTATGCGTTGTCGCACCGGTAGCCAGAGCCATTAACTGATGACCCAGACAAATAGCAAAAATCGGGATATCTGTATTGTATAATTTTCTGATTTCCTCAATAATTGATGTGCAGTCTGCCGGATCTCCAGGTCCATTAGAAGAAATAATTTCTTCTGCCGGTGTATGTGCCGGATAAACCGTCACTTCGCATCCACGCCTGTTCAAAGATTTTGCAATATTATTCTTTGCTCCAAGATCAAGAAGTGCAACTTTCTTTCCATTTCCTTCCAATACATATTTTTCGGCACATGTCACCTTTGATACGACATCACCGACCGTATATGCCTTTAACTTCGGTAAGATCTCATCAAGATTATAATTCTCATTCGTCGTGATCATACCGTTCATAGTTCCTTTTTCTCTCAGGATTTTTGTCAGAGCACGTGTATCCACCCCTGCAATTCCCGGAATATCCTGTTCTTTAAGGAAATCCTGAATTGTGCCTTCGCATCTGAAATTGCTCGGCATACGGGACAGTTCTCTCACAATATAGCCGTCAGGCCATGCCTTCCTAGACTCCATGTCTGGTGTAATACCATAGTTACCGATCAGCGGATAGGTCATGACAACAGCCTGTCCTGCATAAGAAGGGTCCGTCAACACCTCCAGATAACCTGTCATCGAGGTATTAAATACGATCTCACTGATCATATCCTTCGTCGAACCAATGCTTGTTCCTGTAAACACAGTACCGTCTTCCAAAA
>OHUD01000682.1_pt1 | contig 14493 bp, 9 predicted proteins | sample 1579021 | NCBI WGS metagenome assembly OHUD01 (sample SAMEA3879597, study PRJEB24766) | human gut metagenome | biome: human-associated habitat; feature: feces | place: USA | collected 1985/1987
AGAAGAACTAGGCTATATTAAAAAAAAGCCCACACTCGTTAGAGTGTGTTAGTTCAATAGTCATGTTAGGATGATGATTTATGGCAGAAAAAAAATATACACCAATGATGCAGCATTACTTGAAAATGAAAGAAGAAAATCCGGATTCGATTTTGTTTTATCGTTTAGGAGATTTTTATGAAATGTTTTTTGAAGATGCAAAATTGGTTTCTCAAGAATTAGATTTAGTATTAACAGGAAGAAGTGCTGGCGTTGAAGAAAAGGTACCTATGTGTGGTATCCCTTTTCATGCCGCAAATTCATATATTCAAAGATTAGTCAAAAAAGGGTATAAAGTAGCTATTTGCGAACAATTGGAAGATCCGTCTAGCGCAAAAGGATTGGTGGACCGAGGAATTATTAAAATAATTACACCTGGAACTTATATGGATGCAACAATGGATGCCAAGTCAACAAATTATATGGCATCTTGTGATGTTTCAAGTTTTGAAATTACAGTCATATATTGTGAATTAAGTACAGGGGAATTAAAGTATCAAACGCTACAAAGATCTTTGGTGGCGCTACAAAAGGCTCTTTTGGAACAAAATGTAAGTGAGCTTGTTTGTCCGATGACAATGGATAAAAAATGGATGGCTGCCCTAGAAGAGGTGGATACAATGCTCATTTCAAAACATAAAAAGGCAAATATTGATCCTGAGGATCTACCTTTGTTAAATGGAATTGAATCCGAATCTTTGAAAGAAGCATTTGCACTTTTAATGGCCTATTTAAAAGACACACAAAAACAACGTATTGATCATTTTTTACCCATAGAATCTATGGACAAAGATAAAGTTCTTGTTATGGATTATGAAACAAAGAATCATTTGGAGTTGGTTTCAAGTCAATCTTCGAATGCCAAGGCAGAAAGTCTATGGTCTTTTATGGATAAGTGTCAAAGTGCAATGGGATCAAGAATGTTAAAAAGATGGATTGAATATCCATTGATTGATGCAGAAAAGATTGCGAAAAGACAAGCGGCGGTTAAAGATTTAAAAGAAAACTTTATGTTAAGAGAAAATCTAAAAGAACATTTAGTGTATGTGTATGATATGGAAAGACTTGCGAGTCGTATGGCTTATGGGAATGCAAGTCCTAGAGATGTACTTCAACTTGTAGCAACATTAGAACACGCAAAGCCTATTTTAGATTTAGCGTCTTCGTTGAATTCGTATCCAGAATTTAATGATGTGCCAGACTGCCAAGAATTATACAATGAAATAAAAAATGCGATTATAGAAAATCCACCATTAACACTAAAAGAAGGTGGAGTCTTTAATGATGGATACAATCAAGAATTGGATGAAGTTCGAAAAATAGCAAAACAAGGAAAAGACTTTATCCTGGAATTAGAAGCGAAAGAACGTGAAAGAACAGGGGTTAAATCATTAAAAGTAGGATATAACCGTGTATTTGGATATTATATTGAAGTTCGTAATGGGAATTTAGATAATATTAAAGAAGAATTTGGGTATCATCCGAAACAAACACTTGCGAATGCGACACGATTTATTACACAAGAATTAAAAGAAAAAGAAGAACAAATTCTACATGCACAAGAGACAAAGGTAAAACTAGAACAAAGTTTGTTTAATGATTTATTGTTGCGAATCAAAAGAGATTTATTTGATTTGCATGCATGTGCACAAGCGTTATCTACAATTGATGTCCTTGTATCTTTGGCAATTCTTGCCAGCGAAAAAGGATATGTATGTCCAGTTTTCCATCCAGGTTACAATGTTAATGTGGTAGAGGGTAAGCACCCAATTTTGGATGATCGTATGAAAAAGAAGAGATATGTTTCAAATGATTGGAAAATGTCAGAAGAAGAACATATACAATTGATTACTGGACCAAACATGGGTGGTAAATCTACATATATGCGACAAAATGCCTTACTTGTAGTTATGGCACAAATGGGAAGTTTTATTCCAGCTAAAACAGCACAACTTCCAATTTTTGATCGAATCTTTACAAGAATCGGCGCATCGGATGATATATTGACAGGAAAAAGTACATTCATGGTGGAAATGATGGAAGCCAATACAGCTTTACGTTATGCTACAAAACATTCCTTGATTTTATTTGATGAAATTGGTCGTGGAACTGCAACTTATGATGGTATGGCTCTTGCTCAAGCAATGCTTGAATATATTGATGAAGCAATCGGAGCAAAAACATTATTTTCGACGCACTATCATGAATTAACGGAATTGGCGGAAGAACATCAATCTATGCGCAATGTACATGTTGATGTTCGTGAAGAGAAAAATGAGATTGAATTTAGATATCGTGTAATTGAAGGAAAGGCTGATAAATCTTATGGTATCAATGTAGCTAAACTCGCACATTTACCAAAAGTAGTTTTAGACAGAGCTTCACAACTTTTATTGAATTTTGAAAATCAAGATAACAATCAAAATTATCAACCAAGTTTATTTGTGATGGAACAAGTGCAACCAGAAAAGTCCAAACTTTTACAACAATTACAAGAATTAGATATTGATTCAATGACACCAAGAGATGCTCTGGATTGTCTGTATGAATTAAAGAAGCTAAGTGAAAAAATCGAATTATAAATATGAAATTCATATGAATGGAGGTGTGAAGTATGGCTAAGATACATGTATTGAGTGAACATTTGACAAATATGATTGCGGCTGGTGAAGTCGTGGAAAGACCAGCTGGAATCGTAAAGGAATGCGTTGAAAACAGTATTGATGCAGGTGCTACAGTCATAGAAGTTGAAGTATACCAAGGTGGTATTGAACGAATTGTGATTACAGATGATGGCTGTGGAATGGATCATGAAGATGCACATTTAGCTTTTATGCGACATGCTACAAGTAAAATGCATTCTGAAGAAGAATTGTTCAATATTCAAACGATGGGATTTAGAGGAGAGGCATTACCAAGTATTGCTTCTGTTGCCCAAGTTGAATTGCAGACAAGCAATGGTGAAGAAGGAACTTTATTAAGATACAACTATGGAAGTCTAGATGTTGATGAAACTTGTAATTGTCCACGAGGAACAAAATTAGATGTTTCTGGATTATTTGTTAAAACACCCGCAAGATTTAAACATTTAAAGAGCATTTCTTATGAATTTTCTGTAATTGCCGATTTAATGAATAAGATGGCATTATCCCATCCACAAATTCGTTTTCAACTATCTCATGATGGAAGAGTTGTATTTCAAACAAGTGGCAATGGAAATATCCAAGAAATTCTATACCAAATGTATGGTAAAGAAGTAGCGCAGAATGCAATTCCATTTGAAGGAAACAATGAAGATTTTCATATTCATGGATATGCAATCCAGCCCAAAATCAATCGGGCCACAAAATATTTTATGTTTTTAACTTTAAATACAAGGTTGATTCGCAGTGTCGCAATCCAAAAAGCAATTCTAGATGCATATAGTGATTATATGCCGCCGAATCGTTTTCCAATCGTTGTTTTACAAATGGATTCAGATACACAATTGGTTGACGTAAACGTACACCCTAATAAATGGGAGGTTCGTTTGTCAAAACAAGGCGAAATGCTAGATTTAATCAAAACAACAATTCAAGATGCTTTAAATGCTTCTTTAAAAACAGTAGCTGTTAGTAAACCTGAAAAGAAGAGTGTTGCATTTGAACAGCCAGAAATACAATATTCATATCCTGTTAAGCAACAGCCAAAAGAGAATAAATCGATTGAACAAAGTTTTAAAAATTATAATCCAGTAGTTATCAAAGAAAAAAAGGAGCAGATACAGATATATGAAGAAAAACCAGCTCCTGAAATAAAAATACAGGAAGAACCGATTTCATATCCAATTCCTAAGGAAGATAAGAATGATAAAGGTCCAGAATTCTTTTTGCACCTTCAAGTATTAGCTCAATTGCATGATTCCTATATCTTATGTAGTAATGAAGAAGGTTTGGTTATCGTGGATCAGCATGCTGCTCAGGAAAGATATCATTATGAGCAGTTAAACGAAAAATTATTGGTTCAATGTACAAACAAACAACCGCTTATGGTTCCTATTCAATTGGACGTCTCAAGTAACGTATTGGCTCAATATATGACCATTAATGAAAAAACAGCATTCTTTGGGATTGAATTTGAACCATTTGGAACGGATCAATTGATTCTTCGTGAAATTCCATTATGGTTTCATGATGTAGACCAAAAACAATTCTTACAAGATTTATTAGATTATTTTGTGGAAAATCAAGACGTAGATATGGCAAAACTTAGAAAACATATGATTGCGACTATGGCATGCCATAGTTCAATTCGTTTTAATCGACCATTATCTATGCAGGAAATGGAGCAAGTCATTTTAGATTTACAAAAGTGTAGACAACCATATCACTGTCCTCATGGAAGACCTACAGTTATTGTGATGAGTGATGGTGAGTTGAGAAAGGAATTTGAACGTGGATAGACAAAAAGTTTTAGCAATCGTAGGACCAACTGGAATTGGAAAAACAAGCCTTTCTGTATGGTTAGCCAAACAATTGGATGGAGAAATTATTTCCTGCGATAGTATGCAAGTATATAAAAAAATGGATATTGGCACGGCCAAAGTAACACAAGAAGAAATGCAAGGCATACATCATGAATTGATTGATGTTCAAAATTATAATGAACCTTACAATGTAAAGGTTTTTCAAGAAAAATGTCGTACAGCTATCGAAGATGTTGTAAAAAGAGGAAAGTTTCCTATTTTATGCGGAGGAACAGGACTTTATTTAAAAGCAGCATTATATGACTATGAATTTCAAGAAGAAAACGAAGATATCGCCTATACAACTTTTTTGAATTCGAAAACGAATGAAGAATTGATCGCAATGTTAAAAGAAAAAGATGAAAAAGCTCTAGAAAAAATTCATCCAAACAATCGCAAGCGATTGATTCGTGCTCTACAAATTTGTCATAGTGGTACTTCAAAATCAGAACAAGAAGACAAACAACAACATATTCCATTATATGATGTGTATTTTTTAGGTTTAGATGTGAATCGAGAAATTTTACATGATCGAATCAATAAAAGAGTAGATATTATGTTCGAGAATGGTTTGGTCAAAGAAGTAGAAGATTTATTTACAAATCCAGAAACGTGGGAATATACAAGCTTTCAAGGAATTGGCTATAAAGAATTTAAGGATTATTTCTTAAAAGAAAAGAGTATCGATGAAGTAAAGACTGCTATAAAAACACATTCTAGACAATATGCGAAAAGACAATATACATGGTTTAAAAATCAGATGCCTGTACATTGGTTTGAAGCACAGAATAGAGATGAAATATATAGTGCAGTAAAGGAATGGTTGATGGATGAAGACAAATGAGAGAAGTGAATTGTTGCTGGGAAAAGAAGCATTAGAAACACTAAATGATAAGACAGTCCTTGTTGTTGGAGTTGGAGGAGTCGGTTCTTTTTGCGTAGAGGCCTTAGCAAGAACAGGAATTGGTCATTTAATTCTTATAGACAAAGATTGTGTGGAACCAAGTAATATCAATCGACAATTAGTGGCGACTTTAGATACAGTTAATGAAGTTAAAGTGGATGTATTAAAGAAACGAATTAGTACACTAAATCCTAATTGTATTGTAGATACATATGCATGTTTTTATGATCAAACAAAAGATGATGAGATATTTTCGCAACCCATTGATTTTGTCGTAGACTGCATTGATTCCATTCAGAGTAAAAAAGATTTGATGCAAGCATGTATAGAGCGAAATATACCGTTTTTATCAAGTATGGGAATGGCTAGACGTAAAGATCCTACAAAATTAGTAGTTACAGAGGTAGAAAAAACAAGTTATGATCCAATGGCTAAACAGATTCGTCAGTGGAAAAGAAAAAATCGTATACGCAATAAAATCTGGGTAGTGGCATCTTTAGAACAACCGATTCCAGTAGAGTCAGGACAGCCATTGCCTAGTGCTATTTTTGTACCGGCAAGTGCCGGATTGGTACTTGCGAGTGAGTGTGTACAAAGATTGATTGAGTTATAAAGAGGTAATAATTATATGAAGGATGTATTTATTGTAAATCCCAAATCAGGGAAAAACAGTCAATATGAATTAATACAAGAAATCAAAGAGCATTTTCAAGGAAAACGTATTATCATTGAAAAAACAAAAGGCCCTGAACATGCGACGTTTATCGCAAAAAAGTATGCTCTATCCAATGAACCTGTGCATTTGTATGTGTGTGGCGGAGATGGTACTTTGCATGAAGTTATTAATGGGTGTGCCGAAAAAGAAAATGTGACTATTTCTGTGATTCCAATTGGAACGGGGAATGATTTTGTGAAATATTTCGAAGATTTAAAAAGAGAAGACTTTTTAAATCTGGCAAATTATTCAAATCCAGAATATATGGACTGTGATTTGATTAAAGTGAATGGAGAATATTCAATAAATACAGTTTCTTTTGGATTTGACGTGGAGGTTGCACGTCAGGTAAATGCACTAAAAAAGAATATAAAGACAGAAGGAATCATACCCTATGTTTTATCAACATTGATTAGTTTAAGAAAACCAATAGGTCAAGACTATCAAATTCAGATTGATACTAAAAAATTACCAAAAGGGAAATATGGATTCCTTGTGTTTGCGAATGGAAAATACTATGGTGGAGGATTTAAGCCGTGTCCAGATGCCAATATTGATGATGGCTGGATGGATGTTTGTTTGATTTCAGATGTAAAGAGACATCAAATAGTTCGATTGGCAAAGAAGTATCAAGAAGGAACGCATACACAATATAAAAATCTAGTTTCTATGTACCAAGCTAAAACGATACATTTAAATACAGAAAATGAAATGATTTATGCGAATATGGATGGAGAAGTAAAAGGATTTAAAAATCCAACAATCGAAATTGTAGAGAAGGCAATTCGACTTGCCCTTCCTAGAATATCGTGAGTATGATACAATATTCAAAAATATAGGGAGTGTGAAAAATGGATTCGGATTTATGGATACAAATCCTAGAGTTAGTAGTTTTATTAACATTATCAGGCTTTTTCTCTTCAGCTGAAACGGCAATGGTTTCAGTTAGTAAGATTCGCTTGAGAACTTTAGAAGATGAAGGAAATAAAAAAGCATCATTAGCTTTAAGAATATTAGAAAATCAATCAAAAATGCTAAGTGCTATATTGATTGGTAATAACTTAGTGAATACTTCAGCAGCAAGTATTGCCTCATTGATTGCTTATTCCTTTGGTGGAGCAGCCGTTAGTATTGCTACTTTTATCATTACTTTTTTAATTTTGGTTTTTGGAGAAATTACACCTAAAACATGGGCAACAGTGAATGCAGATCAACTCGCAATTACGTATGCTCCGATTATTTCACTTTTGATGAAAGTTTTAACACCGATTATTTGGTTTGTGAATTTATTTAGTTCAGGTATTTTAAAATTAATGGGCATACAAGATCCAAATAAAAATATATCTATGACTGAAAGTGAGTTGCGTACAATTGTAGACGTTTCTCATGAAGAAGGTGTCATCGAAGAAGATGAAAAAGATATGATCAATAAAGTGTTTGATTTAGGGGATGCCAAAGCTAAAGATGTTATGGTACCTCGTGTACATGTTGTGATGGCAGAAGTGGATAGTACATATAAAGACTTGTTGGAAATATTTAGAGAAGAAAAGTTTACGCGTATTCCCATCTATCAAGATAAAATTGATAATATTATTGGTATCGTCAATATGAAAGACTTGTTGATGTATGATGATTTTTCACATTTTGATATGCAAAAGATTCTACGTAAACCAAAGTTTACATATGAAAATAAAAAAGTATCTGAATTATTGATTGAAATGAAACAATCCACATTTAATCTTGCGATAGTCATGGATGAATATGGAGAATTTTCAGGTATCGTTACGCTAGAAGATATCATTGAAGAAATCGTTGGCGATGTTCAGGATGAATACGATGCACACGAAGAAGAAAATATTGTGAAATTAAATAATCAAACATATGATGTCAAAGGATATTTAAGTTTACATGATTTAAACGATTATTTAGATTTAGATTTAGATAGTGAAGACTTCGATTCAGTTGGAGGTTTAGTAATCGATGCACTTGGTCGTTTACCACAGACAAATGATGAAACGACTTTACCAAATGGAATTCGCATTAAAGTCTTGAAAGTAGAAAAAAATCGTATAGAATCTGTACGATTGATTTTACCAGATACATTAACACAAAAGGATGTTTAACTACATGTGCGTAGTAAACATCCTTTATTTGTTTTCAGTAATATATTTGTTGAAAGCCTTCGCAATAGCCTGGGCAACCTTCTTTTGATTTGTTGAATTTTTAAGCTTTTGTATTTCCTTGGTATTCGTACTAAAACCAGCTTCAAATAATATGGCTGGAATTTTTTGCTCATCAACCACATGTAGAGGATAAAATTCAGTTGTAAGAGTACCACGGTCATGTGTCCAATCTAAACCAGATAAGTTTTTACATATATATTCTGTGATCTGTTCACTTGCTTTATCGTCTTGACGAATATAAGAAACATATCCAGAACAAGTAGGATCTTCATTTGAATTGATATGGAATGAGAAGAAATAATCGGCTTTTTCTTTTTTTGCCATCTTAACTCTCGCTTTTAAATCCTCTGTTTCATCTTCTGACCACGTTACTTTATCGCTTGTACGAGTATAGACAACTTTGATTTCTGGATTTAGTTTTTTTAGTTGTTTACCTGTTTCTAAAGCTAAAGCCAAAGTTAAATCTTTTTCGGTAGTACCATCTTCTGCAACGGTTCCCCCATCATAACCACCATGTCCAGCATCAATCATGACAGTCGCAATCGTTTCGTAATGTTTATTGACTGTTTTTGTCTTTGAATCTGAATTAGAAGTTGAGCGATTGGATAATAAAACTACGAAAGTTCCTATAATCAAACATATACATGCCAAAACAATAAGTAGGTTTTGTGGTTTCAACTTTCTTTTCTTTGAATTTTGCATGGGATTAGTATAGCACTGTTTAAAAAATTATTCAAAAATTGCGCGTCCGATTCGAACTGTATTCGAACCGTGCTTAACTGCTAACTTATAATCTTGAGACATACCCATGGATAAAGTGTCTATATCTAGATATTGCTCTTTTAGCTCTAAATAAAGGGTGTGCATCTGTTCAAATTCAGATTCTACTAATGCTTGATCCTCTGTTTTTGAAGCAACACACATAATTCCTTTAATTTGAATATGTTTAAATTCTTGTAGTTGAGAAATAAAGTTTTTCGCATCCTTAAAAGGATATCCCGTTTTGTTTGGATCTTCCGAAATTTTTAGTTCTACCAATACCTTTTGAATGATGCCATGTTTATTCGCCTGTTTTTCAATTTCTTCAGCAAGTTTTAATGAATCCAAACTTTCAATCACATCAACCTTTCCAATAATATACTTCACTTTATTTGTCTGTAGATGCCCAATAATGTGCCAAGTATATTTTGGATCATACTTATCTATAAATTCCTGTACACGATTTTCTCCAAAAGTAGTTAGACCCATTTTTGCGACTTCATCAATTTCTTCCTTTGTACGCGTTTTAGATACAGCTACTACATTAAAATCCTGTGCTTTTAGTTCTTCAATCAACTCTTTATTCATATTAAAACAGTCCTTTCAATATCAATCTAATTATAATCGAACAAAAAAAAGAAGCAATTATATTTGCTTCTTAGGTAAAACTATTGATGAATAGGGAAAGTTAATATAATAGTAAATAGATCATTTGTTTCGTCTTGATAGAAAGTACCATGATGGATTTTTATCATTTTTTTAACACTCTTCAAACCAATTCCATTACTTTCGACTTTATCCAAATGATGATTGATTGAATTCGTAAAACTCATTTTTAATTGATCTTCTTCAATCGTTGTTTGAATCACAATATCTTTCCAAGGATCACAATATTTTTGAATATTCGAGAATACATTATTTAATATTCTTTGAATTATCGCAAAATTCGCATCCATAGATAGAGAAGTTTGTAGAGGTTCATATAAAATATGAAGATCCATTTCTCTTAAATACTGAATATGATCTACCAATGTATCGATGAGCTTTTGAACAGGAATATTCGATAAATCCGAATTATATTCTGTTGAAAAGACAAGAGAATACTCAAACATTTTATTGGAAAGATATGTGATTTCTTCAACCTTATCTAAACATTTTTGAAGATATTGATCACGAAATTTAATATCATCTTTTTTTAAATTCATGATTTCAAGGTATCCCTTTAATGTTGTTAGTGGAGTTCTTAAATCATGGGATAAAGAAGAAATTAATTCTTTATTCGCAACACGAGCCTGCTGTTCATTGTCCATTGTTTGTAGAAAGGCAATGCGCATTTGATTCAAGTCCTGGGCTAAACGTCCAATCTCATCTTTATCACTTACTTTGATTTCATGATTCCAATCTCCAATCGCTAAAGTAAACACATCTTCTTGTAAATTTTGAATGGACTGAATTCGTTTACGAATAAAACTTTGTAGGATAATTAAATAAAAAGAGAAAGAAATCAAAAGTGAAAGAATGATATAAGGAATTTGGAATGGAATCATTGGAAAAGAAGTGATATATAAATAAACGGATTGGTTTTTAAAATGTATTGGATAATCATAGTACAACGGGGCTTCCAAGACATCCAAATCATCAAAACTATATAACAACAATAAATTATTGCTGCTTAAAGGAGATTTGTCCGTAAAATAGATTCCATCCTGATCATATAATTCCACATACGCATGATTGAGTGCATTTTCTTTTAATATATGATTGATGACTTTTTTGTTTTCTTTCGTTAAATCAAAATTTTGGAGTTGTTTTTCTAATTTCTTTACATAAGAAGAATAATCTTCCGATTGATAAAAAGTATCCATTAAAAACTCAAAGACAGCACTGCGATTTAAATATAGAAATGAAAAAGAAGTTAATACCAACAATGTTGCACAAAGAAAAGAGAACATCATACGACTGGATAAGGAATAGAAGACGTTTTTCTTTGAACGGAGTGGTTTAAGATTTTTTAAAAGTAAATAAAAAAGAATTGTTATAATAAGACTTAAAATACAGTCGAAAATACGATAAGAATGATAATAATTCGTGAAAGATGGATACCACTCAATACAACTCACTTTATCATCTGGTTTATTTGATTTTGTTTTATATAAAATGACTTGATAACTTCCCTTTTTTAATAATTGATTTAAATCTTTACGAATTTGAGTGTGGTTCATAAAATCCACTTGTTCTTGTTCATCTAAATAAGCCTTCGCATCTTTTATTTTTTCTTTAGATAAAGTATCCGAATACTTATAATGAGTATTTAAATAATCGTATACGACAAATCTTTGAGAATATATTGCGAAAAAACTCAATAAAAAAACAAGAAGGGAAAGATACAGTCTTGTTATTTTTTTATTCAAAACGATACCCCTTTCCCCAAATTGTTTTTATGTATACTGGATTGGCGGGATCCTTCTCGATTTTCTTTCTAAGATTACGAATATGAACCATGATTGTATTATTTGCCGAATAATAATACGGCTCATTCCATGCTTTTTCATACAATTGTTCAGCTGAAAAAATTTGTTTAGGATTCTTCATCAACGTACTCAAAATATTAAATTCAATATCCGTTAATTCAACTTCCTTTCCATTGACCTCTGCATTTTGTTGGGCATAACGCAAAGTAAGACCATCCATACTTAAATCCTTTTCTGTATCAAGAAATATTTCTTCTTTTTTACCCTTATAAACTTGATAACGACGAAGTAAAGCTTTGACTCTTGCCGTTAATTCACTATAAGAAAAAGGCTTTGCCAAATAGTCATCGGCACCACTTGAAAAACCAAGCGTCTTATCCGAATCTAATCCTTTGGCTGTTAAAAATAAGATAGGGACATTGCTTGTTTCACGAAGCTTTAAACAAGTCTGGTAACCATTCATATTCGGCATCATAATATCAAGGACGATTAAATCGATGGAAGAATCAAACAATTGAAGGACCTCGTTTCCATCTTTGGCTTCAATCACTTCATAGCCTTCGCCAGTTAATAAAATTCTTAATATTTCACGGATTTCTGCATTGTCATCCGCCACTAAAATACGCGTCTGCATGTTCACATCCCTTTCTTTTATTCTATTTTACCCCAATTACGATAGGGTTTCCAATTTTCATAAGGCAACATATGATGTAAATGATCCATCACTTTCGATTGCGAAGAATACAATGGAATGATATCCAATTTCTTATCATAATCTTTTTTGGATAATTTCTTTTCATTCTTTAAATCCGCCTTGTTTTTCTTTGATGTATACTTACCAAAATATACAAGCTGATTTGTTTTATCTTCTTTTTCTAAAATCATAGTAACATACTTAGATACCTTTTTATGATGGATATGCCCATATTCTCCATCTGGATTATGCGTTACAATTTTGTTCCAGTCTTTGGAATCGATTTCTTTTTTTATCTCTCTTTGAATATCCTTTTTACAAGACTTCCAGTTATCACGCTTCCCCTTTGTCTTATCTGGAAAAGGTAAAATAATTCCTTTAGAATGTGTCTTCTCCATTACCTTCATAAACTCTTTTTTCCGTTTTTTATTGTTTCCATTTGTAATACATAAAACCGTATAATTTCCATTGATTAAATGAGATCCACCCCAAATTGTTTCATCATCCGGATGGGCCACAATCATTAAAGATGCAGGCTCTTGGGCATGAATTACGGATGTATTTAGACAAAGCATTAAACTTAAGATGCATAATAATAACTTTTTCATTTTCATCACCAAAAAAATTCTATCAAACATTTCTTAACACTATACTTATGCATTTCTTAAATCTTCTTAATATATTTAGGAAAGTTTAATATTTCCTTTTGTCGATACTTAAGATTTATTTTGTATAGTAAAACCATGAAAAAGAGAGATACGTTTTACATTACAATACTATTTATATTACCCATTTTATTTGTACTCTGTGTATCCACATATTCCATGTATGGATCAAAGTTAGATTGGTTATCCCAACATATATCTTTGGCAGACTATTTTCGACAGACCCAACAATTACTTCCAGATAGTTTTGCGAATCTTCAAGGACAAACCAATGCCTTTAGTTTTTCATATTATGGACTATTAAGGCCAGACGTTTTAGTTTCTTATTTATTTCCAAACATTCCAATATATTTCTTTATTATAGGTTATGCAACACTTCTATGGTCATTTACAGGAGGACTATGTTATTGCTGGCTAAGAAATAAAGGATACAAAGACACAGTAAGCTTTTTTTCAAGCATATGTTGCATATGCGCCAATTGCTTCTTTCAGTCCCATCAACAAATCATGTTTATAGAAATTCTTCCCTTTTTATTTCTTTCGATGATTTTAATAGATAAAAATAAAAGACAATGGATTAGCCTATGTGTATGTATGGCACTTTTCCATAACTATTTCTATACGCCAGGCATGATATTGATTCTGCTTTTATATGATTATAATCAAAACCATACGATAAAAGATATTCTGATTCCGATTCTTATTGGTGTTGGTATGGCTACAATTTTATGGCTACCAACCGGATATTTGATTTTAAACAATCATAAATCTGTTGTACAAACCAACCTATTCGATTTATTAATTCCAAACTTTACTCTAAAAGGACTTGTCTATGATAGCTATGGATGTGGATTGACTGTGATTAGCTGGATTGCCCTATTTCAAGGCATTCAATTTGAAAAGACAAGGAAACTATCGATTCTGTTGATTTTAATGTTTGTTTCCCCGATGTTCTCTTATATATTGAATGGAACTTTATATGCACGCACAAAAATATTGGTGTTATGTTTACCACTCGTGCTTATGATCCTTTCCTATTGGTTACAAGAAAGAAAGTTGAATAAGGGTTTACTTGTTTTAGCTAGTTTATTTCTTTGCACCAAAACAATGCTTCTTGGATTATTAATTTCACTTGTATTTATAGGCTATTACTTTATGGATAAAAAAGAATGTTTAATGATGTATGCCCTTGTACCTATGATTGTTTTTACAGGATTCAACTACAATCAGTGCTTAGATTTAAAACTCTATAATTCAATGTATTCCAAGGATAAACAAAAATTAATTCAAGGAAACGATTTGAATCAACGAACAGCCGATTTAGATCAGGTGGGTTACAGTGTCAATCACATATATGATTTAAAAGAAATGAAGGCATCAAGTTATACGTCAACAAGCAATTCTTTATATAACACTTTCATTTATGACATTATAAAAAGTCCGATTTCCCAATCCAATCGAACAATCATAACAGATAGTGAGAATTATTTATATTTGAGTATGATGGGGATTCAAAATGTATTGAGTAAAGACTCTAATTTATATGGATATAAAGAAGT
>OHUD01000686.1_pt1 | contig 14463 bp, 9 predicted proteins | sample 1579021 | NCBI WGS metagenome assembly OHUD01 (sample SAMEA3879597, study PRJEB24766) | human gut metagenome | biome: human-associated habitat; feature: feces | place: USA | collected 1985/1987
AGCAGCCAGATGGGCGGCAGGGGCATCCCGTTGAAGGTGTTGTTCTTGCAGGTGGAATAGATGGCCATGTCGCCGAAGATGAGCCGGTCACCCTCGGTGAGGGGGGCGGCAAAGCTGTAATCGCCCACCACGTCCCCGGCAAGGCAGGTGGGGCCGCCCAGCCGGAAGGTGCAGGGCTTTTCCCCCGGCTCGCCCGCGTTCAGCAGGGGCGGGCGGTAGGGCATCTCGATGACATCCGGCGTGTGGCAGGCTGCGGACATATCCAGAATGGCAAGATGTGTCTCGCCGTTCTGCAGGGTGTCCAGCACCGTGGTGACGAGGTAGCCCGCGTTCAGCGCCCAGGCCTCGCCCGGTTCCAGATACACCTGCACGCCGTACTTTTCCTGCGTCCCGGTGATGCACTTTTCCAGCGTGGCAAGGTCGTAATCCGGGCGGGTGATATGGTGCCCCCCGCCAAAGTTGAGCCACTTCATCCGGGGCAGCAGGTCACCGAATTTCGCTTCCAGCGCGGGCAGGGTGGCCGCCAGCGCGTCGGAATCCTGCTCGCACAGGGTGTGGAAGTGCAGGCCGTCCAGCAGGTCGGGCAGGTCAGGGTGTAGTGCCGCAGCGGCATCCCACTGGGCGCGGGTGGTGCCCAGACGGCTGCCCGGGGCGCAGGGGTCATAGATCTCGTGGCCCTCCTGGGTGGAGTACTCGGGGTTTACCCGCAGGCCCACGCTCTTGCCCGCCGCCTTTGCAGCCGGGCCGAACTTTGCCAGCTGGTGGGGCGAGTTGAACACGATGTGGTCAGCGTATTGCAGCAGCTCCTCGAACTGGTCGGCCCGGTAGGCGGCGCAGAACACATGGTTCTCCTTCTCCGGCAGCTCCTCCCTGCCCAGACGGCTCTCGTACAGGCCGCTGGCCTCGGTGCCCGCCAGATAGGGGGCCAGCACCGGGTAGAGGTCGTAGTTGGAAAAGGCCTTCTGGGCCAGCAGGATCTTGCAGCCTGTCCGCTGCTGCACGCCCAGCAGGATCTCGCCGTTGCGGCGCAGCCGGGCTTCATCCAGCAGGTAGCAGGGGGTGGGCAGGGCAGCCAGTGCAGCCTCAGAGAGGTTCGCCAGCCCCGCAAAGGGCGGGCGGGTGTCGGCCAGCCGCATCAGTCCACCAGAGCCGGGGCGTGGCTCTCGGAGCGGGGCAGGCCGTACTTGTCCAGAGCATCCAGATACGGGTCCGGATCAAACTCTTCCACGGTGTGCACGCCCTTGGTGGTCCACTTGCCGGTCAGCAGCATCAGCGCGCCGCACATGGCAGGCACGCCGGTGGTGTAGCTGATGGCCTGAGAGCCGACCTCCTTGTAGCACTCCTGATGGTCGCAGACGTTGTAGATGTAGTAGGTCTTTTCCTTGCCGTCCTTTTTGCCGGTGAAGATGCAGCCGATGTTGGTCTTGCCCTTGGTGCGGGGGCCGAGGCTGGCGGGGTCGGGCAGCAGGGCCTTGAGGAACTGGATGGGCACGATCTCCTGACCGTTGAAGTTGACCGGGGTGGTGGACAGCATGCCCACGTCCTCCAGACAGCGCATGTGGTCGAGGTAGCTCTGGCCGAAGGTCATGAAGAAGCGGATGCGCTTTGCCTCCGGGATGTTCTTTGCCAGAGACTCGATCTCCTCGTGGTGCAGCAGGTACATATCCTTGTCGCCCACCTGATCGAAGTTGTACTCCCGCTTGATGCTCATAGCGGGAATTTCTACCCAGTGGCCGTTCTCCCAGTAGCTGCCGGGGGCGGACACCTCGCGCAGATTGATCTCGGGGTTGAAGTTGGTGGCAAAAGCATAGCCGTGGTCGCCGCCGTTGCAGTCCAGAATGTCGATGGTGTCGATGGTATCGAACTCGTGCTTCTTGGCGTAGGCGCAGTAAGCCTGGGTCACGCCCGGGTCAAAGCCGCTGCCCAGCAGGGCGGTCAGGCCGGCCTCCTCAAACTTCTTGGCGTAGGCCCACTGCCAGCTGTAATCAAAGTAGGCGGAGAAACCGGCCTCCTTGCAGCGCTTCTCGTAAATGGCGCGCCACTCCGGGTCATCGGTGTTCTCAGGCTCGTAGTTGGCGGTGTCCATGTAGTTCACGCCGCAGGCCAGGCAGGCATCCATGATGGTCAGATCCTGATAGGGCAGGGCGATGTTCATCACCAGATCGGGCTGGTAGCTTTTGATGAGGGCGATGACCTCGTCCACGTGGTCGGCATCCACCTGTGCGGTGGTGATCTTGGTGGTGGTCTTGGGGGCCAGCTCGGCGGCCAGCTTGTCGCACTTTGCCTTGGTGCGGCTGGCGATGCAGATCTCGGTGAACACCTCAGGGACCTGGCAGCACTTGTGGATGGCAACGGAGGCCACGCCGCCGCAGCCGATGATCAGAACTTTGCTCATATCGGTTACTCCTTTATCTGTAAAGTTGTCTTTTTACGGTCTGTCCTTATACCTGAAAGCCCGGCCAGCCCTTGTCCAGTGCAATCAGCAGCTCCCGCAGGACCTTGCAGGCCGTGGCCGTGGAAACGCCGGTGGTGTCCAGCGTGGGGGCCAGCTCGTTGAGGTCCGCACCCACGATGTTGGCCTTGGTCACGGTGCGGATGGCTTCCAGCAGCTGCAAAAAGCTCACGCCGCCGGCCTCCGGGGTGCCGGTGCCGGGGAAGCAGGAGGGGTCCAGGCAGTCGAGGTCAATGGTCAGGTAAACGGGCACCTTGCTGGCACAGAGCTGCTCGGTGAGCTGGGCAAGGCCCGTGAAATCGAACTTGTGCATCTCGGTGTGGGCAGCCGCGAACTCAAACTCGGTGCGGTCGCCGCTGCGGATGCAGAACTGGTGGATGCGTCCGTCGCCGATGAGGTCATGGCAGCGGCGCAGGACACAGGCGTGGCTGAGCTTTGCGCCCAGATAGTCGTCCCGCAGGTCGGCGTGGGCATCAAAGTGGACGATGTGGAGGTCGGGGTACTTTTCCACCATGGCCCGCACGGCACCCAGCGTGACCAGATGCTCGCCGCCCAGCAGGAGCGGGAACTTGCCGTCGTGCAGGATCTCTGCCGCGCGGCTCTGGATGTCGGCCAGTGCGCTCTCGCTGGAGCCGAAGCAGAGCTCCAGATCACCGCTGTCGAAGATGTCAAAATCGGTCAGGTCGGCGTTCTGGTAGGGGCTGTAAGTCTCCAGACCATAGCTCTCGTGCCGGATAGCCGCCGGGCCGAACCGTGCGCCGGGGCGGTAGCTGGTGGTGGAATCGTAGGGGGCACCGTACAGCACGATGCTGGCGGCACGGTAGCTGCTGTCGCAGCCGATAAAGGTTTCAACGTTGGGGTAAAGCATCAGTGTTCCTCCACTTCCCGCAGCATCTCCTCCAGAAAAGCCGGCAGGTAGAATGCTCCGATATGCAGTTTGGTGGTGTAGTACCGGGTGCGCATGTTCAGGGCCTTCCAGGCGGTTGCATCCAGATCATCAATGGGGTGGTACTTCTTGCTGGCAAAGCCGAACAGCCAGTAGCCCGCCGCAAAGGTGGGGATGTGGGCCTGATACACCCGGCTGATGGGGAAGGTGGAAGCAATGCGTTTGTGGCTGCGCTGCATGGCGTTGGCATCCTCGGCGTAGAAGGGGCTGCCCTGCTGATTGACCATGATGCCGTCCTCTTTCAGGGCGTTGAAGCAGCTGCCGTAGAACTCGCGGGTGAACAGACCCTCGCTGGGGCCGAAGGGATCGGAGGAGTCCACGATGATGAGGTCGTATTCCTCCTCGCACTGGCGGATGAACTTGAGGGCGTTCTCAAAATAGATGTGCACCCGGCGGTCATCCATCCGGCAGGCGTTGCCGGGCAGGTAGGCGCGGCAGGCCTCCACCACCTGGGGGTCCATCTCCACCAGGTCGATGCGCTCCACCCGGTCGTAGCGGGTCAGCTCCCGCACCACGCCGCCGTCGCCCGCGCCGATGACAAGGATATCCTTTGCCTCCCGGTGCACGGCCATGGGCACATGGACGATCATCTCGTCGTAGATGAACTCGTCCCGCTCGGTCAGCATCACATTGCCGTCCAGCGTGAGCACCCGGCCAAACTCGGGCGTTTCAAAAATATCAATGCGCTGATAATCGCTCTGCTTGGAGTAGAGCTGCTTGTTCACCCGGATGCTGTGCTTCACATCGGGGGTGTGAAATTCCGAAAACCAAAACTCCATCTGCTTTCCCTCCTTATGCCAGAACGTTCAGGTGCAAAATATCAGGGTCCTCAGGGCCGGTCATGCTGCAGCCCTTGGCCTTGGCGTACTCGATATAGTTCAGGATCTCCTTGGTGATGCGCTCGCCGGGGGCCAGAATGGGGATGCCCGGCGGGTAGCACATGACGAACTCGCTGCACACCATGCCCTCGGTCTCCCGGAGGGGCAGGCTCTTTTTGGGGGCATAGAAGGCCTCCTGCGGGCTGGCAGCCACCACGGGGTCGATGTATTCCTGGCTCAGCAGGCCGGTGCCGTCGGTGTGGTAGCGGCGCTTTATCTCGGCCAGTGCGCTCACCAGACGCTCGATCTCCTGCGGGCGGTCGCCGATGGAGAGGTAGGCCAGGATGTTGCCGATGTCGCCGAACTCGATCTGGATGTCGTACTCGTCCCGCAGGATGTCGTAGACCTCGATGCCGGCAAGGCCGATGTCCAGCGTGTGGACGCTGAGCTTGGTGGTGTCAAAGTCAAAGACAGAGTTGCCGTTGCACAGCTCCTTGCCAAAGGCGTAGTAGCCGCCCACGGCGTTGATCTCTTCCCGGGCGTACTCGGCCATATCCGCCACCTGATGGAACACCTGCCGCCCCCGCAGGGCAAGGTTGCGGCGGGAGATGTCCAGACTGGACATGAGCAGGTAGCTGCCGGAGGTGGTCTGGGTCAGGTTGATGATCTGCCGCACATAGCCCTGATGCACATTGGGCCCGATGAGCAGCAGGCTGCTCTGGGTCAGGCTGCCGCCGCTCTTGTGCATGGAGACCGAGGCCATATCGGCCCCCGCAGCCATGGCGGAAACGGGCAGGCCGTTGCCAAAGTAGAAGTGGGTGCCGTGGGCCTCATCGGCCAGGCAGAGCATCCCGGCCTCGTGGGCCATCTTCACGATGGCGCGCAAGTCGGAACAGATGCCGTAGTAGGTGGGGTTGTTCACCAGAACGGCCACGGCGTTGGGGTGCTCCTTGATGGCCTTGGCCACCTGCTCCCGCTTCATGCCCAGCGAGATGCCCAGCCGCTTGTCCACCTCGGGATTTACATAGACCGGGACCGCGCCGCAGAGCACCAGCGCGTTCAGCACACTGCGGTGCACATTGCGGGGCAGGATGATCTCATCGCCCCGCTTGCAGGCTGTCAGCACCATGCTCTGCACAGAGCTGGTGGTGCCGCCCACCATTAAAAAGGCATGGGCTGCGCCAAAGGCATCGGCGGCCAGCTCCTCGGCCTCCCGGATGACCGATACCGGGTGGCAGAGATTATCCAGCGGCTTCATGCTGTTCACGTCCACACCCACGCACTGCTGGCCCAGAAAGGCCGTCAGTTCCGGGTTGCCGCGGCCCCGCTTGTGGCCGGGCACATCAAAAGGTACCACACGCATCTGCCGGAACTGCTCCAGCGCCTCATAAATGGGCGCGCGGCGCTGATCCAGCCGGAACCGTGTACGGTTCTCACTCATCTTTTCTCCTCCGTCCCTGGTTCCGGCGCAGCAAAAAAGCGCAGGCCCACCACACTGGTGCAGACCTGCGCTTGAAAAAGCGTTCTGAACATGCAGACAAAGCCCCCGGTGACACTGGGGAAAACCTCCGCATGGTTCAAAAAGACGGGATGACGAGAGTCTATATAGCAATTACACTTTTACTACTCTTATTGACCGTTTCACAAGTCTGCGCACGCTCTGCGCAATTTCATGGCTGTAAAGGAACCAACTTATAAAATTTGAGCTTTCAACTCAATCAATAATGGCAGCTTGCGCCGCCGGTCGGCAGTGGACCCGGCTGTCCGTATGGCCTTAGCCCCGATGGGCGGTCCCAGGTAATTTGCTTTGAAAAGACTCTGACACGCTTTGTCTCTCAAAATCGATGATATCTTATCATGCTATGAGGGTGGTGTCAATACTTTTTGGGAAAATAAAGCGGAAAATGGGCAAGCGGTTCGCATTATGACAAGGACACTGTAAAGACATGGTAAAAGTGTGGCAAAACACTTTGCACAGACACGGCAAAACGCTTTTGCTTGACAAATGAAAGAAATTCTACTATACTGATTCTTACCGGTGCGCCATCGCCAAGCGGTAAGGCAGGGGACTTTGACTCCCCCATCGTAGGTTCGACTCCTGCTGGCGCAACTGAAAAAGAACCCGCAGGGGGCCTGGGTGACAGGTTCCGTGCGGGTTTTATTTTTTTGTGAAAAGAGGGTGTTTGTGTGAACGAAGAGAATTCTCTGCTGACCGGGGCAGTGCGGCCCGCGCTGCTGCGGTACGCGCTGCCCATTATCCTGAGCATGGTGGCAACACAGTTTTACGCCGTGGCCGATACCATGATCATCGGCCTGCGGCTGGATGCCGATGCGCTGGCGGCAGTGTCCAACGCTTCCACGGTGCTGATGATCTTTCTGTTCATCTCCGGCGGCATGGAGCTGGGCGGCGGCCTGCTGGTGGCGGCGGGCAAGCCCACTGCCATAAAGCATGAGATGACCGAGCTGCTGTACAACCTGCTGTTCGTGGATGAGGTCATCGCCCTGTTGACCACGGCAGTGGGCTTTGTGACCCTGCCGGCCCTGCTGCGGCTGATCAACACGCCTGCGGAGATCCTGGATACCGCTGTGCTCTATGGGCGCATCTATCTGCTGGGGCTGCCATTTCTGATGCCCTACGATCTGAGCAAGGAGTGTGTCATGGGATGCGGCGATTCCAAAACGCCGCTCAAGGTCATTGTGGCTACCAGTGCGATGAACATTGTGCTTGACCTTGTTCTGGTGGGGCCCTTCGGGGTAGCCGGTGCAGCGGCTGCCACAGCGGCGGCGCAGGTGGCGGGCGCGGTCTACATGGTGGCATTTCTGCGTCGCACCCAGATGGATGCGGCCTTCTCGCTCCGGATGCTCAAGGCGCGCTATGCCAGGGATATTTTCCGGCTGTCAGCCCCCAACAGTATTCAGCAGGCCAGCGGCACCATCATCACCACGGTCAAACAGGGGCTGCTGGGCGGCCTGGGTGTGGAAGCCATTGCAGGCTTCTCCTGCGCAGGCAAGCTGTCCAGCCTGCTGATGATGCCGGTGTTCGGCTTTGTGCAGTCCACAGTGTTCTTTATTGCGCAAAACACAGCCGCCCTTCAGCCGGGCCGTGTGAAAGAGGGCCTGCGGGAAGGGCGGCGGATCTTGTTGGTGTATTCGCTTGGGGTGATGGCGGTCTGCATCGGTCTGCGGGGGCCGCTGCTCCGGCTCTTTACCACCGACCCGGCAGCAGCCAGTTATGGCTGCACCATGCTGGCCTTTGAATCGGTGACCTGCCTGTTTGTGGCACAGAAGCATCTGTTCGAGGCCCGTCTGCGCGGTGCCCAGAAGATGGGGCTGTATCTGGCCTCCAACCTGGGGCAGATCGCCCTGAACCTGCTGGCCTGTGTGATCCTTGTACCCCGCATTGGTTTTGCAGGCTTCTGGATGTCCAGCTGGATCAGCGCGCCCATCGGAATGCTGCTGGCAGCGGTGCTGGCGAACCTCTCAGGTGCTTCGCACCAGCTTCCCTAATAGAAGAGGCGGCATCCCGCAGGGATGACGGAGAGGCTCAGCCGATCACCTCATACTGAAAATATTCGCACTTGACCTTGCTGCCCACCTCGATCTCGGGCGGCAGCAGGGCCAGCGCAACGGGGTTCAGCTCGTCGCTTTCAATGTCGGTGCGGCGCAGGTTGACATAATCGCCGTCAAAGCTGACGACCTCGTAATACCAGGGGCCCATAGGATACCTTCTTTCAGTTGAGCTTTTTTTTGAGCTGTCGCTTTTGGAGCGGCGGCTTTTTTAATGCTTCCGTCTTTTCTTTTCGTCCCAGGCAAAGTGCCCGGCGTAGAGCAGGAACACGGGCAGGGCGGCAAGGGTGACAGTTCGGCTCAGGCGGATGCCGTCCGGCTGATAGACAAAGTCGATGGTGACCGTTCCGGCGGGGCAGAGGACGGCCATCAGGCCCTCGTCCACCCGCAGGATCTCGGTCTCCTGCCCGTCCACATAGGCCGTAAAGCCGTCATCGTAGGGCACGGAGAAGAACATCAGATTGGCCCTGTCCAGCGTGGCCTCGGCGTGGAAGCCTGCGCTGGTCATCTCAAAGGTGGTGCAGGCAGAGGCCCGGCGGTCGGTGCAGTCCTGAGTGTAGCGGGTGTAGGTCAGGTCGTTGAGCTCTGCCGTGGGCAGGGGCGTGAGGTACTGCCCGTAGGCCACCGCATCCTCCTCAGTGAGCACCAGTGCCCGCATGAGCAGGTTGGAGCGGGTGGGGGTCACGGTGTCCTCGTACTGGGCCTCGGTGAGGTAGTAATCGTAGGTGAAGCCCATGGGAACGTAGTTCTGGTTCTCGTAGAGAACATAGCCGTCCAGGGTGTCGTAATACGCCCAGCCCTCATCGGCCTCAGCGTGGAACTGCTCCTGATGCGCGAGCGTGGTCAGCAGGTATCTGACGCTGAGCAGGCCGCGCAGAGCATAATTGGAGAGTTCGGGCTGACTGCGCACATCCCGCTTGATCCCCAGTGCCGGGTAGAAGCTGAGGATGCTGGGGGCGGCGGTGCTGCCGAAATACTGCAGGCAGCTCTTGTCCAGCCACAGGCCCAGATTGTCGTGGGTCTTGTAGGTGTCAATGCGCCAGTCCCCCTCGGGCAGATCCTCCTTCAGGGCCAGCGCGTTGATATACTGCTCCACAAGGTCACTGTCGGTGTTCCACTGGCCGAACTTGCCAATGCCGATGTGGACGATGCCGAACAGGCAGCTGAACGCCAGCACGCCGGCCAGCAGGCGGCGGGCAAAGACCCTGCGCTGCTGCCAGCGCCTGCAGATGCAATGGTAGACGGCCAGCCCGCCCAGACCAAAGGCGAGCACTGCGCAGTACTGGCCCGGATTCTGCAGCACGCCAAGGCTCCACTCCTTGGTGGCGGCATCCTGCACGGGCACCAGTGCAAAGGCCAGCGTGGCGATCATCACAAAGGCAATGCTCCGGGCGGGGCGGGCGAGGTCGAGGCTGGGGTCCTCCCACGCGCTCACCGTCATGGCCGCAAGGATGAGCACAGGCATGTAGAACCACCGGGCATAGTAGCTGGAATTGAGGGCATAGAACGCGCTGTTCAGGATGGGCACCAGCGCAAATACCATGCAGACGGCAATGATCCGCTTTTTGCTGTCGCCCTGCCGGGCACGCCAGTAGGCCACCACACCGGCCAGACTGCACAGGGGCAGATAGGCTGTCATGCTGGTCCATTTGATGATGCCCTCAGACCAGATGGAGGTCATATAGGGGGAATCCGGGGGCAGCACCCAGCTCAGCAGGATGGCCAGATACTGCTGGGGCTTGGAATAGGTCAGAAAGCCCCAGCCGGAGGAAAGATCGATGGTGCGCGGGTTCTGCAGCACGCTGAGGACAGTGGGCCAGAGCACCACAAAGCCCAGTGCCACGCCCAGCAGGCTCTCAAAGGCCAGCTGACCGAAGAGGCGGCGCGTGAGCCTGAACTCCCCGGCGGAGAGCTTGCAGACGAAGTAGATGACGAGGAAGAGCACCTGCCCCACAAAGAAAAAGTAGTTGTTGAGCAGGTTCACCGCCACCCAGAAGGCGAACCATCCGTGGCGGTGCTCGTAAATGGTCTCATCCAGTGCCCAGAGCATCCAGGGGAAGAGGGCCAGCACATCAATGAAGTGGTTGAAGAAGATGTTGTACAGCCCCCAGCCCGAAAAGGCGTAGAGGGCCGCACCCAGCACCGCAAAGTTCGGGTCTTTGACGTAGCGGCGCAGATACAGATACGCGCCGCCGCCCGCCACCGCGAACTTGAGCACCAGCAGCGGCACCATGAGGTAGGGGAGCCAGTTCTGCGGGAAGAGCAGGGAAAACCAGAAGAAGGGGGAGCCGTACAGGTAGAACGAATAGGCGTTCATGGTTCCGCTGCCCAGGTCAGTTGCCCAGGAAAAGGTATTCTTCACGCCTTCGTATCCGGCGGGGTAGCCTGCCCCCTTGAGAAAGCCGTTCATGTAGCGGTAAAAGCTGATCTGCTGGCTGTTGAAATCGCCTGCATAGTGGAAAAAGCCGCCGTCCAGCAGATAGAACGGTAGGAAGATGAGGGCGGCTGTCAGGGCGCAGAGCCCCACGGTGAGCCAGAACTTGTCCTGCTTCTGCCCCAGCATCCGGGGCGAAGAATGAAATGCAGTCATGCGTCAGTCCTCTTTTCAGTATCGGAAATTTCCCGCTTACGGGAACGGCACCTCGCGGGTGTCATCGGGGTCCTGCGCGGCCCTGCGCTGCTGCTCGAACACCGCGTCGATGAGGGTGTCGAGGTCAGAAAGGCGGCTCAGCTCACAGCAGTAGCGCCGCAGGCTGGCGGCCCCCTTCAGGCCCTTCATGTAGTGCATGGTCTGGGCCCGGGCCTGGGGCATGGCAACGAACTCGCCCTTCTGCTCCACCATCTCCTCCACCTGACGGCGCAGGGCGTTCATCCGGGCCTGCAGGTTCGGCTCCTTGGGGGCGGGCAGGCCCTCCAGCGCGGCGTTCACCCGCTCAAAAAGCCAGGGGTCGCCCAGGGCGGCCCGGGCGATCATCACGCCGTCGCAGTTTGTCTGGCGCACCATGCGCAGCGCGTCCTCGGCGCAGTGGATATCGCCGTTGCCCAGCACCGGCACTTTTACCGCATCCTTTACCCGGGCGATGATCTCCGGGTCGATGCCCGGGGTGTACATCTGCTCCCGGGTGCGGGCGTGGACGGCGATGAGTTCAGCCCCCGCCTGCTCGCAGGCTTTGGCGCACTCCACCGCCGTGATGTGGTCGGCGTCCCAGCCTTTCCGCATCTTGACCGTCACCGGGCGGGTGGTGTGGGCCTTGACCTGCTCGACGATGCGTCCGCAGAGGTCGGGGTCCAGCATCAGCTTGCTGCCTGCACCGCCCGAGACGATCTTCGGGGCCGGGCAGCCCATATTGATGTCAATGGCCTGGGGCTCAAATTCCAGGCACAGCTTGGCCGCCTGCGCCATTACCTGTGGCTCCGTGCCAAACAGCTGAATGGCGGCGGGGCGGTCGCTGCCCAGGGTCATCAACTCCCGGCTTTTTCGGTCGCCCATTACCAGCCCCTTGGCGCTGACCATCTCCGTGACCGTGTAGGCGGCGCCAAAGTCCCGGCAGATCTCGCGAAACGCACGGTCGGCCACCCCTGCCATAGGGGCCAAAAATGCCTTGCTGCCGGGCGGTAAATTTGTAAAGTCCATGGTATCTCCTGCCTTTTCTGTCTTACTAATATACCACATAAGGAATTGTAATTCAAATCAAACTGTGATAAAATAAGAAACAGAGTGCGCCCGGGCGTTTGGTCGGGGACACAGCACGATTTTTAGGAGGGCTTTCATGAATCTTTTGGTGCTGGACGGGAACAGTATCGTCAACCGTGCCTTCTACGGCATTAAGCTGCTGACCACCAAGAGCGGCTATTATACCAACGCCATTTACGGCTTTTTGAATATTCTGCTTAAGTTGCAGGACACTTGCCACCCGGACGGCGTGGCGGTGGCCTTTGATGTGCATGAGCCTACTTTCCGCCACAAGCAGTATGCGGACTATAAGGCCGGGCGTAAGCCCATGCCGCAGGAGCTGCGGGCCCAAATGCCTGTGCTTAAGGAGCTGCTTACCGCTTTGGGCTACACCACCGTGGAGTGCCCCGGCTGGGAGGCGGACGATGTTTTGGGCACTTTGGCTGCCGCTTGCCGAGACAGCGGCGACGCCTGCTTTATTGCCACCGGGGATCGGGACGCTTTGCAGCTGGCCCACGGCGGGGTGAAGGTGCTGCTGGCGCGTACCAAAATGGGTCAGGCAGTGACCGATGTGTACGATGAGGCGGCCATTGCCGCCGAGTATAGCATTACCCCCCAGGCGCTGATCCAGGTAAAAGCCCTGCAAGGGGACAGCTCGGACAATATTCCCGGTGTGGCCGGGGTGGGCGCCAAGACGGCGCTGGATCTGGTGCAGCGCTTTGGCACGCTGGACGCCATTTACAAGGATTTAGACACACTGGATATTAAACCCGGCGTGCGGGAAAAGCTGCGGCGGGACAAGGATAAGGCATATCTTTCTTTGAATCTGGGCACCATTCGCACCAATGCGCCTATTGATGCTGTCCCTGCCCATTATGCCGTTACCGGCGGCGACCCGGCGGCAGCGGTAGCCCTGTTTCGCAAATTGGAACTGTTTTCTCTCATTGATAAATTCAATTTGGATCGGGATCTGGTGCCCGGCGGGGAGACGGAAACCCCTGCCCCTGCCCACCGGCCGGAGCGGCTCACCTGTGTGGACGCGGACGATCTGCTGACCCGCTTGCGTAAGGCGGGGGATGTGTATGTGGTGCCTCAGATGGCAGAGGGCACGGTGACGGATCTGTTCTTCCCCCTGGGGGACACGGTGTTCGTGATGCCGGCAGACACACCGGAATTCGGCTATTTTGTGCGCACGCTGCTGGCAGAGGATACGGTGCGCATTTTTGGCTACAACACCAAGGAACTGCACCGCCTGGCACAAAAGCAAGGGGTGCGGTGCGAGAATATCTGCGGCGATTTGCAACTGTCTGCCTATCTGCTGCGCCCATCGGACGCCAAGTACGATTTGGCCCAGCTGGCACTGGAATACAATGTGCCGGTGCCGGCGTACCGCAACAGCTTGGATCAGGAGGAGCCGGCGGTGGCGCTGGCGGTGATCTTACCGGAGCTGTTTGCCAAGACGGACGCTTTGATCGACGATGCCGGGCAGCGCAAATTGTTGACGGAAATCGAACTGCCCCTGGCCGGTGTGCTGGCACGCATGGAGTGCGCCGGATTTGATGTGGACAAGGCGGGAATCGAGGCATTCTCCAAGAAGCTGAGCACCCGCATTTCCACCTTGACGGATGAGATCTTTGAGGCGGTGGGTCACGAGTTTAATATCAACTCGCCCAAGCAGTTGGGCGTTGCCCTGTTTGAGGACCTGGGTCTGCCTTGTAAGAAAAAGACAAAAAACGGTTATTCTACCAATGCCGAGGTGCTGGAGGGTCTGCGCTCTGCCCACCCGGTGGTGGAAAAAATCATGGAATATCGCACACTGACTAAGCTGAAAAGCACTTACTGCGACGGTCTTCTGAAAGTGATTGATACGGACGGGCGGATACACACCCGCTTTAATCAGGTGGAGACCCGCACCGGGCGGATCTCCTCTTTGGAGCCTAATTTGCAGAACATTCCCATTCGCACGGATCTGGGGCGGGAAATGCGCAAGTTTTTCATCGCCGCCCCCGGGTGCCGACTGGTGGACGCGGACTATTCCCAAATTGAACTGCGGGTGCTGGCGTCCATGGCTGAAGATCAGACGATGATTGATGCCTTTAACAGCGGCGCGGATATTCACACCGCCACGGCGGCGCAGGTGTTTGGTCTGCCGCCGGAGATGATCACCCCCCAGCTGCGCAGTCGCGCCAAGGCGGTGAACTTTGGCATTGTTTACGGCATCGGTGCCTTTTCGCTGGCCAAGGATATTGGGGTCAGCAACAAAGAGGCCAAGGAATATATTGACTCCTATATGCACACCTATCAGGGCGTGGCGGCCTATATGCAGCGGATGATTGACGCCGCCAAGGACACCGGCTATGCCACCACGCTGTTCGGTCGGCGGCGGTATCTGCCGGAGCTGGCTGCCAGCAACCACATGCTCCGCGCCTTTGGAGAGCGGGTGGCGCGGAATATGCCGATCCAGGGCACTGCGGCTGATATTATTAAGATTGCCATGGTGCGGGTGGATCGGCGGCTGTATGCCGAGGGGATGGAGAGCCGCCTGATCCTCCAGGTGCACGATGAATTGATCGTAGAGGCGCCGGAGGCAGAGGCCGACCGGGCACTGCAAATTGTAACGGAGGAGATGGAGCACGCCTGCAATATGGCGGTGCTGCTGCGGGCCGACGGCAAGATCGGCCAAACTTGGTATGATGCACATTAAAGACCACAAGCTGCAAATTTTGCCCTTTGCCCCGGCGCATCTGGACGGGGTGGAGCGGCTGGAGCAGCTGTGCCCACCCCTGGCAGCGGGCGGATTTAGAGACCCAGCTGACGAACCCCTGCGCCCGCTTTTTAGTGGCGGTGCTGGGAGATAAAGTGGTAGGCTACCTGGGGGTGCAGGTGGTCTGCGGTGAGGGCAGCGTCACCAATGTGGCGGTGGATCCCACCTATCGCCGCCGGGGTATTGCCCGGGCGCTGTTCGGTGCCTGCTTTGCCGCCGGGGAACTGGATTTTCTGACTTTGG
>OHUD01000697.1_pt1 | contig 14176 bp, 10 predicted proteins | sample 1579021 | NCBI WGS metagenome assembly OHUD01 (sample SAMEA3879597, study PRJEB24766) | human gut metagenome | biome: human-associated habitat; feature: feces | place: USA | collected 1985/1987
TATAATATAGATAATGAAATACAAGATTTTTTAATAAAGGTTGTATGCCTATGAATGAATTTATTTTGCACAGATCGGAATGTAATCCGATTATCAGACCGGAGGACTTCCCGGTTTCGGCAGACAGTGTTATGAATTGCGGGCAGGCTATGTATAAAGGAAAAATAGTTTTGCTGATTGCCGTAATATACAGGGGGCTGTTAAACGGCGAGAAAACCGGAATACATGTGGGTTTTAGTGAGGATGGTATCCATTTTCAAATAAATCCGGAGCCTTTGTGCCGACATACGGATTGGTGCGGTTCGGTCGGAAATTTTGACTGTTGGGTAATTGATCCGCGTCTTACGCAGATAGGCGATACATATTATATAGTGCGACCCGGGCAGGGACCTAACGGACCATGTGCATTGCTCGAAAAAACCGTGGATTTCAAAACCGTGGAATTTGTTGATTGCATTGCACTTCCGGCAAACAGGGTACCGTGCCTGTTCCCGGAAAAAATCGGCGGGAAATATGTAAAGCTTGACCGTCCGTACTTCGGCGATGGAAAAGGCGGCGGAAACATCTGGATATCATATTCCCCGGATCTTATTCACTGGGGGCATTACAGACCGTTGCTTTTGCCGGGCATTGCGCCTTATTTCGATTTTAAAATAGGGCCTACCGTTCCGGTGAAAACAAAATACGGATGGCTTGAAATATTCCACGGCACATGGGATACCTGTTCGGACACCAGATATTCGCTGGGTGCAATATTGCTTGATTTGGAAAATCCTGAGAAGATTATAGGTATTACCAGAAGTTGGATTTTGACACCGCAGGCGGATTATGAGATGATGGGACATGTGGGTAATGTTTGCTTTGCCTGCGGCTGTTTGGTTGATGAAGAAAAGGACGAAATTAAAGTTTATTACGGTGCGGCAGATGAGCGCATCTGTTTAGCGTCGGGTTCACTCATTGAGTTGATTGAAGTTTGTAAAAACGAACTTTGATTTTCTTATATTTATTTGAAAGGAAGTTTTTTATGGGTAATTCAAAAATTAAATTAGCGTCACTTATACTTGCTGTTATGATGACGGCATCGTGCCTTGGCGGATGCGGCGATAAAAAAGACCAATCCTCCGGTGAAAGCAGCGGCAGCGATAACAGCGCGGCAGAACAGGATTTGTCATATCTTGATAAAATCCCGGAATCTGCAAAGGGACAAACTCTTCAATTCGCAACATGGATAGATCATACTCAAACCGAATCGGCGCGCGTTATTTCAAGCTTTATTAAGAAGACGGGCGTTAAGGTTGAGCTTTGGTCTACGGCTGAAACCGAATACATATCTAAACTTTCGGCAGCGATAGCATCCGGTAAATCCCCTGACGTTTTGGTTACTAATGGAGAATTTCCTACAATATTAAAGGTTGCACAGCCGGTTACTACGGGCGGCATTGATCCTACGGATAAATACTGGGATCAAAACATTACCAAAGTTATGACCGTCGGCGGTAAGTGTTACGGTGTGAATTCTGTTAATTCGCCTTGGTATATCGGCGGAGGATTGGTGTTCTATAACAAAACGGTTATGGAAGAAAACGGAATAAAAACTCCGGGAGAATATTACGAAGAGGGCAACTGGAATTATAAAACAATGGAAGCCTGCATAAAACAATGTGACGCGCTCGGCGGAGACTTTCAGGGCTGTTTCTTTGATGGGGATGTTTTGGCAGCCGGGCAGGATGGCGCCTTGGTTAAGTATAAGGACGGCAAATTCTATAACGGTATGATGGAGGATAATTATTTATCCTGCCTGCGTTGGGTCGCAACAATGAATAAGGAAGGTCATCTTTCAAAGCAAAATATTCAAAGCTTCTTTAAGGGTAAAATTCTTATGTGGGTTACAAACTCATTCGGACTCAGGAAAACCGGACATTTTGCTAAAATGAATACTGACGATCTTGGTTTCACATATTTGCCCACGCCTGATGACGGTAAGCCAGTTACCGCACATGGAAGAATTCGTTCATATGGTATTGTTCAGGGTTCTAAAAACCCGGAGGCGGCAGCGGCGTTTATCCGTTATTATCTTGATTACAATAACTATGATGAAGACGAAATTTTCTTTAGCGATGAGGCAAAAGAAATGTATTTCAACCTTATGAAATCAGAAGAAAATAAGGAAATTATATATAGCTATAATAGTGCTGTATGCAATTTATACGATTCTTCAAGCAGTTATACGCTTTATCAAAAATTAGCTTGGGGACTTAAAGGTCAGGATCCCGCGCAGCTTACTGCATATGCGCAGTCGCTTAATAATGAGTTGAATGCGGCTTGTGATACTGCTAATAAGCTTATAACAGAAGTAATAGAAAGAGATAAAAATATCGGTTGAGTGATAATATGAAAGAACTGTTCAGAATAAGAGCTAAGGCTTTGAATAACGGAGAAGTATTCGAACTTTCCGAAAAGGATTTCACCTTTTCGGAAAGCAAGGCGGAATATGTATTTGCGCCGCTTGACATTAAGGTTAAAATTAAAACACTTTCTTCGGACGGAGAAAAACTGCAAAAGATTTTCGTTGCGGTTAATGATAAAAGCGTAATTGAACAAGTGCGATTTCCGGTATGCCCTAAAACTGAATTGACCAATTACGATAAGCTGCTTGTTTCAACAGCTTGGGGCGATATAATGGAGCATCCGGCGCAGCAGATAAAACAATATTGTATGGGAAGAAATTCCGGCAATGAAATGTACGGTTGGATAAGAGCAATTTCCGATTTGGAAGTTTCCTATATGTACCCGTCCATAATGTCTATGCAGTATGTTGTGCTTTTTAATCAGGCGAAAAGCTTTTATTTAGCATCTTATTCTACCGGAGAGGAGAGTCATTCTTTCAATATTGCTGCATATTCAAACAGTTCTTACAATTTAGAGCTTTCTATTTGCCACTATCCGTATATATCCGGCGAAGAATGGGAATCACCCGTTTGTTCTCGGGCAAATTTGGGAGCCGGCTGGCATGAGGCGGCAGACCTTTATTCATCACATATGAGCGGTAAATTCGGTGATCCGGATTTGCCGCAATGGATGAAGGATGACAGTGTAGGATTTCACGGTTGGCTCGCAACGCCTATGAAAGCGTGGGGGCACACAAGCTGTCGTTTTAATGAGCTTGCCTCGATATATAAAGAAAAGGTTGCTCCCACAGGACTTAACACAATGCATGTGTACGGATGGTGCAACAACGGTCACGATACGCTGTATCCGAACTATTATCCCAATCCCGAGCTTGGCACGGCTGATGAATTGAGAGCGGCGTGTGAAGAAATTAAAAGCTTGGGCGGACATATAATACTCTACACTAACGGGCGAATAGTTGACCCGGAAAGTGAGTTTTTTAAAAACGGCGGCAATGAGGATGTGTGTATTGACGAAAACGGAAAACCCTATGAGGAAATATGGGGACCGGATATACATTACAGAGTTAATTGCCCTTCGCAGACCGCATATCACAGTTATATGTCGGGAGCGGTCGAGCGTATTATTAAAGAATATGGCGCTAACGCTATACAGATAGATCAAACAAGCTGCAATTACGGCGAATTTTGCTTCAATAAAAACCATAACCACTCCAAACCGTCAAACAATTTCCTCGGCGGGCTTACAGAGGAGCTTAAAACCATAAGAAATACTTATAAATCACTGAATAAAGATTTCTTTGTGTGGTGCGAGGGCTGCCACGAGCGATTTGGGAAATATTATGATGTTGAGCAGGGACACGGTGAGGCATACTCGATGCTGCATATCGGCTCTGCCTGCCCCGAACAGTTTAAGTATACCTTTAAAAATCGAATAGTCAGCGGATTGGCTCTTGATTTACAGCAAATGTGCTATTCCTTTATTCAGGGAAAGCCGTTTGACGCTAAGGTCGCTAAAATAGCAGATTCGGATTATGCGGCGCTTATAACGCAGTTGGTTGCCGTAAGAAAAAAATATCCGGAAATTTATCTGCGTGGCAGTTTTATGGATAATAAGGGAATAGATTCGGATAAATATTCGAGGTGCGGCTCCATAATATCCGAAGACGGTTCCGAAATGATGCTTTCGGTTTGGAAACAGGGCGCTGATTATAAAAGTGTGGGAAACAGCTCGGCTATCAGACTGCCCGATGGTTGGAAAGTCGCGCAAACGGTATTTCCGACTGAAGCTGTTATATCTGAAATCGGCAGCGGGATATATAAAATGGAATATAACGGTCCTGTTGCGGCAGTTCTGTTGAAAAACGAAAAAACTTAATTTTTGGGGAAATACAATGTTGGAAGAAAAATTACAGGTTTATGATTATGACGGCGACGGATACAAAACTATGCACTCGTTTGATGGGTGGCGCATTGCTTATCTGAATTATGCCGAAAGGTTTTCAAAAGAGGGTATGACCTATCTTGAACGCCATAATCTGACCGATGAGGCATTTATTCTTTTAAACGGTGATGCAACCTTACTTATCGGTGAGAAAGGCGAGCCGTGCAAAATGGAGAAAAATAAAATATACAATGTTCAAAAGGGTGTTTGGCACAATATAATTGTAAGCCGTGACGCAAAGTGCTTGGTTTTTGAAAATTCGGATACAAGCGCCGAAAATACCGAGTTTCTATATTTGAAATAACAGGGGTTTAATTGAAATGCTTATAATGTTTTTGGGCGACAGTATAACCGATTGGTTCAGAGATCATTCCGATCCCGAAAGTCTCGGGAAAGGCTATGTTAAATACGCCGCAGCGATTTTAAAGGGCAAATATCCGTTTTTGGAGTTCAGAAATCTCGGCGTAAACGGATATTCAACCGAAAAGGTCGCAGAGGTTTTAAACAACTTGGATGAGGATATCAAGCCGGATATTGTGTCGGTTTTGGTTGGAGTAAACGATTTTTGCGATATAGATAAGCCGAAGGATTGGAAACCGGACTTGGAAGCAACCGGAAGAAATTACGAAACAATATTCAAGGAGATAAAAGAAAAATTCGGCTCGGAAATCTTGGTTTTGCAGCCATATTTGGCAGGCGAACACCATCCGTACTTTGACAGGGCAAACCTTGAAACGGTACACAAAAAGCTTGAAACGGAAATGAAAAAAGCAGAACTCAAAAATTTTGTTCCGCTTGATAAGCTCATTAACGAGCATTTCCCCGGCGAGAAAGCGTCGGTTTATTCTAAAGACGGCGTTCATCCACAGCCGGCAGGCGCGGAATATGTAGGCGGAGTTGTTTCCGAGTACATGGAGCCGATAATAGAAAAACTTATAAGCAAAGCGGCTGAATAGTTTAAAGCCGCCGAAAATTTGGAGCCATAAATAATGAACGAAAAAAATTGCGATTTATCTTATCATATTTTTAAAAATAATACCGTTGAATTTTTGTTTGGCGGAAATAAGGCTTTAATCACCGAAAATTCGGATTTTTGGAGATTACACCTTGATGATGGATTTGAATACGAAATTCCTTGTTACTCATCATATCAAAAGGATTATGAGATTTTTAATGACGGCAATGAAACCGTAGTAAAATACAATTCGCTGACTACTGCGGACGGAAGAAAATTCAATGTTGTTTTCAAGGTACATATAATTTCTGATGAAACAGGCATTGATATGTATTCCGAAATTGAAAATAATGATGACATAAGGGTTTCCGAACTGCAAATGCCGTTTATTGATATGGAGAAATTCTACGGAGATACCGAAAAAGAAGAAATGTATATCCCGATAGGTCTCGGCATTAAAGAGGAAAACATACGGAAATATGTTGCTGAAAACTGCCACACGGAATATATGTCAGCCGATTATAATACGGTATGGTTTCATAATCAATACCCGCAGCCTCTCAGTATGCCGTGGATGGCACTGAAAAGCGATGAATATTTACTTTATGTTTCAAGGCAGGATAAGGATTTCAGACTTTGCAATTTCAGCGTCGGAACTTCTCCGCGGAATACAAAATCAAGAATAATTCTTTCGGTTTCGGGCTATCCGGCAGTTTGCAAGGGCGAAAAGATAAAAACGGCAAACAGTCATATTTCGGTGCTCCGCGGCGAAATTGAGGACGCCGCAAGGCTTTACCGTAAATGGTCGGAGGAAAACTGGCTTGAAATAAGAGAAAAACCTGTTTGGGTAAATGAAATTGACGGCTGGCAGCGAATAATTTTAAAACATCAGTACGGCGAAATATTCTTTACATACGACGACCTATACAATGTATATAAATCAGGTGCTGAATACGGAATAAAGGCGCTGCTTGTTTTCGGCTGGTGGAAGGGTCGGTTTGATAACGGCTATCCGCTTTATGAACCCGATCCGGCGCTCGGCGGTGCCGAAAAGCTGAAGGAAGCCATTAAAAAGATACAGGCAGACGGTGGAAGAGTATATTTATATTCCAACGGCACACTGATTGATATTAAAAGCGATTTTTATGCCGAACACGGCGACGCCGTTAAAAAAATTGATATTGATAACAACGAATACCGCGACCACTATCAGTTTTCAAATAACGGAACGCTGCTCAGGCAATACGGTTATAAATCCTTTGCAATAGCCTGTCACGCAACGGACGAATGGAAAAACAAGCTTATGGAAAACTGCAAGGTCAAGCTTTCGTTTGACCCGGATTCGGTCTTTTTCGATCAGCTTGGCTGCTGCTTCCGTCCCTGCTTTAATAAGGCGCACAAGCACGGCGGCAGAATTGACGATGAGCTGCGTTTCAGAAAAGAGAATATAGAGGAGCTTAAAAAGCTTATTCCCGAGGGCAAGGCAATCGGCACAGAATGGCAGGTAGATATATTTGCCACATCGGTTGATTATGTTCACGGCTACGGCGAGGGTACATGGTATTGTGAGGACGCGTGTCCTGCGATGTTCAGAACCGCTTTCCCGGAGTGCATTATATCAAACAGACTTTTACATGACGACCGCAGTGATTATAAAGAACAGCTTAATTACACATTTATGAATGGGCTTATCTTTGATATTTCCGTTTACAGGGGCAGAAAAAGCATACTTGCTGATTTGCCGGAGCTTGCCGAATATGTAGGGCGGCTTACAAAATACAGAGCAAAGTACAGAGAGTATTTTATTAACGGCAAATATGAAAAAGGTGTTTTTTCAAAAACCGAATTAAGCTTTTGCAAATATACGCTCGAAGATAAGCAGTTGATTATTTATTGGAATAATACCGATATGTCGCAGAAAACAAAGGTTGACGGAGTAGAATACACGATTGATTGTCAGGATATTCTTTGTTTGGAATATTAACGAGATTTAATAACTCCGGAGGGTTGAGTATGAATGAAATTGCAAAACCGGCATTTTTAAACAGCGATTACAAGCTTGTGTGGCATGATGAATTTGACGGTAATGAAATAAATCCCGACAAGTGGAGCTTTAACAGCGCCATGAGCGCTAAGTCTGTTCTTAATACAGAAAATAAAGAGAACGCAAGGATTGAAAACGGCAAATTAGTGCTTGAAAACCACAGAATAGACGATTCCGGTTCAAAATGCAGGTATAGCACCGCAACCTCTCTGACAACTTACGATACTATGAATTACCGTTTCGGGTATGTTGAAATGTCAGCTAAAATACCGTTTTCATACGGCGGTCCGTGGCCCTCGTTTTGGACAAAATCAATTGGCGGAATAAGATCGCGGACAAATAAGGACTATATGGTTGAGGTTGATATTTTTGAGGTGTTTTCGTCTCCGAACCATTTAGCGTATACTCTGCATAAGTGGTATGATGGTGAAGGCACAAAGCATTGGATGGGCGTAACCGATGGGTATGATGTTAAGAATCCTCAGAAAATAAATGAGGAATTTCATAAATATGGATTTTTATGGACAGAATCCGAAATGAGCTTTTATTTTGACGGTAAAAAAGCAGCGTCACACGGAATAACCGATAAAAACAATTTTGACCCGGATGACAGACATACTGATATGAGCGGTTTCAGAAACGACTGTCTGTTCCTGTTAATCAACAATATGATGTTTACAGATAACACTTCATGGGCGCCTTACGAAAAAGCATTTGTTAATGAAGACACTGTATTTCCCATAAGATACGAGGCGGAATATGTGCGACTGTGGCAGCAAAACGGAATCGGAGAGCTGCATATTAAAGAATCTGCAAGGAATGTGAAACTATGAAATCAAAAGGGATAAGAAATTCTGTTATATTTCTTTTTATTTTCATTATAGCCGTCTGCCCTTTTACCGCAGCCGCGGAAAATACGGCGAAGAAAGAAACCGATTATTACTATTCTGAAATTGACGGATACGCCGATTACGGTACATATTTAAGCGGCTTATCGAGCGATAAATATTCGGGAGCGGATATAAAGGGGACTGAAACCGAAAGTAACAGATTTACCTTTTCGGTGTCCGAAGCGGCTCTTTACAATATAAAGGTAGAATACTCTATTTCAGAAAAGACAAGCGGCAATATAAAATTCGGCGTTCTTTTAGACGGCAAGACGACTTTTACCAAATGCTCGGATATGACGCTTTCATGTATGTGGACGGACGACGGCGAAAAGCGTATTGACGATAACGGAAATGAGTTTTCCGCCGAACAAAAGGTCGCAGCCGGTAATTATAGCGAAGTGCTGCACGATTACGACGGTATATTAACCGAAGCATATTTATTCGGTATCGGAGCAGGAACACATACTTTAGCGTTTGAGAATTTTTCGACCGATATTCAAATTGTGTCAGTCTATCTCACTGCTCCGGAGGTTGTAAAGGCGTACAGTGATGTGAAATCGTATTATGAAAAGAACGGGTATAAAGAGTATAACAGCGACAAACTGAAAACCGAGGCGGAAAATCCGGTTTATAAAAATTCCCGTTCAATCATCGCTAAGGCGGACACTTCATCCGCGCGGGTAAGCCCTGCAAGTCCTTATTCAAATAAATTAAACTATATCGGTGCTTCTAACTGGAAAACGCAGGGTGAGGAAATAGTTTGGGAGCTTGAAGTGCCGGAGGACGCGCTTTATAAAATAGGCTTTTCATATAAGCAGGCGACGGTTATAAACGGGTATTCATACAGAATATTGAGAATTGATGGGGGTATACCGTTTGAGGAATGCTGCAACCTCGGATTTTATTACGGTAGCGGTTGGCAGTATTATACATTCGGTGATAAGAACGAGCCTTATTTATTTTATCTATCAAAGGGTAAGCATACGCTTTCTCTTACGGTTACCTTGGGTGAATTGACGGAGTTTTATGCCGAGCTTGAATCGGTCAATAAAATTATCGGAGATTTATATATAGATATTGTTATGATAACCGGCGAGTCTCCCGATAAAAACAGAGATTATGAACTGTTTAATAAAATACCCGATTTTGAAAATACATTAAAAAGCATTTCCGAAAGATTGGAAAAAGTATCTGACGGACTGAAAAAGGTAACAGGAACACGGGGAAATTCTTATCTTTCTTCAATAACCAATATGAAACGCGTTGTTGACCAAATGCTTTCAAACAAGTATGATGCCACGCTTTATGTGAGCGATTATTTTTCTAATTATTCCACGCTCGGCTCATGGCTTTATGAATTTAAAGAAATGCCGTTAAGTCTTGATAAAATATGCCTTTCGTCTCCACAGGATAACTATAACGGAGACAATGTAAATTGGTTTAAGCAAACTGCATTTACACTAAAACGCTTTATATACTCGTTCTCATCTGGTTACGATAAGAAATCCGATGAAAAAGGCATAGAAATATGGATAAACTGGGGCAGAGATCAATCGCAGATATTAAACTCCCTCATAAATGAGAGCTTTACGGCAAAAACCGGAATTAAGGTTGATCTTAAAACGACAAATGCAACGCTTGTTAAGGGAATAGTTTCAAATGCGGCACCCGATCTTGCCATTAACCTTGCAAGAACAGAGCCGGTGAACCTCGCAATGCGCGGAGCTTTGGTTGATCTATCAAAATTCAGTGATTTTAATGAAATCAAGGGTAGATTTTCAGAAACGGCGTACCTGCCTTACGAATATAATGACGGCGTCTACGCACTGCCGGATACCGAAGCTTTTGATGTTATGTATTACAGAACCGATATTTTTCAAGAACTTGGCTTGTCTGTTCCCGAAACCTGGGAGGAATTTTTGGAATGTACTGCGGTATTGCAGAGAAACAATCTCGGAGCATATATTCCGTATACTCAGATAACCGCAGCTACTACGGTTGACGCCGGAATAGGCGCACTTAATCTGTTCCCGACAATTTTAATGCAGTACGGCGGGGATTTATATAATTCCGAATTAAATGCTACCGCATTGGAAACTGATGTGGCGGTTGATGCGTTCACATTTTGGTCGGATATGTATACACAGTATAAATTCCCCACGGCGGCATCGTTTTATAATCGCTTCCGTGCAGGACTTATGCCGCTCGGTATAAGCCCGTATACGGTTTGCACAATGCTTGAAGAAGCGGCGCCGGAAATAAAGGGAAAATGGCAGATTGCACTTGTTCCCGGAATAAAAACAGACGGTAAAATAAACCGCACGGTTGCAGGCTCGGGAACGGGCTGCGCGATTCTCAAATCCTCTGAAAAAAAGGAAGAGGCGTGGGAGTTTTTAAAATGGTGGACATCTGATGACACCCAATTAAGATATAACAATAATATTGAGTCGGTTTTGGGTGTTGTTTCAAGAATAACCACTTCAAATGTTTCTGCCTTAAAGCAGATGGCGTGGGATAAGGATAATTTAAAGGTAATAACCAAAGAACTGTCCTATGTGCGTGAGGTCAGAGAAATACCCGGCAGCTATTATGTTTCGCGTGCGGTGGATCAGGCATTCTGGACCGTTTATAACGGAAACGGCGGCATAAGAGATACGCTGATAAACTGGAACGAAACGGCTACCAACGAGATAAAACGCAAGATTGATGAATACAAGTAGGGGGAAAAGAAAGTGAAAAACGAAATAAAAAAGAAAACTGTCTTTTCAAAGCACGAAAATATTCAGTATTTCATAATGCTTGTGCCTTTTTCTCTTATATTTTTGGTGTTTGTGATTTTGCCGATAATATCCTCGCTGGCACTGAGCTTTTGCGATTACGATATGATAAGCGGGCCTAAATTTACAGGCTTTCAGAATTATCTGCGAATGTTTATGGACGATAAAATATTAACAACTGTTGTAAAAAACACATTGCTTTTTGCAATAATAGTCGGTCCGCTCGGTTTTCTGTTATCGTTTGTGCTTGCTTGGTTTATAAATGAATTCGGACCGTTTGTACGCACCTTTCTTTCGTTCCTGTTTTATGCGCCGGCGCTTGTGGGTAATGCCTATTTTATATGGCAGATCATATTCAGCAACGATAGCTACGGTTACGCAAACAGCATATTACTTTCGCTCGGAATAATCAACGAGCCGATAAGCTGGCTCAAAAACGCGGCATATACAATGCCTATAATAATTGTTGTTCAGCTTTGGCAGAGTATGGGAGTTTCGTTCCTTGCAAATATTTCAGGTCTTCAGAATGTGAACGGAGAAATGTATGAGGCAGGGGCGATAGACGGTGTTCGCAACCGTTGGCAGGAGCTTTGGTACATAACGCTGCCGTCAATGAAGCATATGTTGCTTTTTAGCTCGGTTATGCAAATAGCAAGCAGCTTTTCGATCAGTGCAATTGCTATTCAATTAGCAGGCTATCCGAGCGTTGAGTATTCGGTTGATACGGTAATATCGTATATGAGCGATGTTGGCACGGTTAAATATGAAATGGGATACGCCTCGGCAATAAGCGTACTTTTGTTTATGATGATGGCGCTTGCAAGGCTAATAGTAGGGAAAGCATTAAACAAGGTCGGAAAGTAGTGATACATTTGAAAAAAGTATTTATCAAGGTTTTAAATTTCTTTCGCTACAGCGGAGGAAAGAATCAGGCTAAAAGGTATACGAGAAGCCGTATAGGTAATTTTTTCTTTGTGTTCTTTCTGTTGCTGTTCGGAGCTTTTTCGGTTTTGCCGCTTGTATATTGCATTGCCACATCCTTTAAACCGATAGATGAGTTGCTTGTTTTCCCGCCCACATTCTTTGTGAGAAGACCCACAGGACAAAACTATTCTATTCTGCCGGAATTGCTTTCAAGTCTTAATGTTCCGCTGCTTAGATACATATTTAACAGCGTTTTCGTTTCCGCGGTAATTACGGTGCTGTATGTCCTGTTTTCGGCAATGGCGGCGTTTTCTATTTGCAAATCCGGTCTTAAAGGGAAAAATATATATTTTGCGGTAATTCAGTTTGCGTTGCTTTTCAATGCTTATACACTTTCCATTCCGCAATATGTAATTATATCAAAGCTTAATATTATTGATACATATTGGGCATATATTCTTCCGGCGATTGCTTCTACTATGGGTGTGTTTTTGATGAAACAGTTTATGGAGGGCAGTGTTCCCGATGCATTGCTCGAAGCAGCGCGAATGGACGGTGCCTCACCGATAAGAATTTTTTTCACAATAATAATTCCCATTGTAAAGCCGGCTCTTATGACGCTTACTCTTTTCGGCTTTCGTGACGCTTGGGCAAGCATACCTAACGGAACGGTGTTTTCGGAAGAAATTAAAACTCTGCCGTATATTATGACGCAGATAGCGGCGGGCGGTATTGCAAGGTCGGGCAGTTCTATGGCGGTAACCGTAATAATGATGATACCGCCGATTTTGATTTACTTTATAACACAAAGCAATGTTATGGAAACTATGAGCAGTGCAGGTATTAAAGAATAAGGACGGTGTGATTATGAAAAAAAGATTTATAAGAGCATTATGCTTTTTCTTTGTACTTATGACAGCTTTTCAGCTTACTGCCGCTGCTTCAACAAACGATATACCGTATGACAGTTATACATATTGGTACAATTATTCCGGTAAAGGCAGAACACCGGTTTACAGTAAGCCGATTTACTCGGTTTCATCGGTTATTGACGCAAGCTCGCTTTCTTTAAAAAACGCGTTCGGCAAGATAACCGATGTAACGGTCGGAAAAGACGGTTGTATTTATATTTTGGACGGCGGTGCGTCGCAGTTGGTGGCGCTTAATCCCGATAATACGGTTAAATTCATTGCAAAAACTGTTTTGAAAAACGGGGCTGAAATTGATTTTACAGGTGCTTTAGGCATTTATTGCGATGATAAAAATATATATGTCTGCAATACAGAAAAAGGTTCCGTTGAAATATTAAGTCTTGACGGGGCGTATACGGATGAAATTAAATGCCCCGACTCAAAGCTGCTGCCGGACGACTTTAAGTACAGACCTATCAAGCTTGAAAAGGATTCAAAGGGTAATTATTATGTCCTTTGCGACGGCTCGTACTACGGTGCATTGCTTTTTTCGGGGAAAAGAGAATTTTTAGGCTTTTATGGTTCAAACGATGTTCAGCAAACTGTGTTGCAGACTGTTGAAAAATTGTGGAATAAGCTTTTTATGACCGATGAAAAGCGCAGCGGCAAGGCAACGGCGCTGCCGTATCAGTTTATTGATTTATGTTCGCCGGACGGGATATTTATTTATACCTGTACCGGTAAAACCGAAAAAAACATAAAATCAGGACAGATACGTAAGCTCAATCCTGCCGGAGACGATGTTTTAAATGCCGACAGCGTGGATTTTACCGATTCCGGCGACGGCTCGATTTCGCTTGATGGCAGAACGCAGGACCTCGTATCGGTTGCTGCCGATAATAACGGATTTATTTACACTGTTGATTCGGCTTTCGGGCATATTTTTATTTACGATAAAAATGCAAATACAGTGGGTGTTTTCGGCTGCGGCACAGGCGAGGGAACTCAAGCGGGAAGCTTTAAGCTGCCATGTGCCATATCGGTTTATAACGACAAGCTTTTTGTGGCTGACAGCAATCAGAATGCCATAACGGTATTTACTCTTACCGAGTACGGCAAGAATCTTTTAAAGGCACAAAGTATAACCCTTTCCGGCAAATATGAGGACGCAAAGCCGTATTGGGATGAGGTTATTAAAAACGACCAATGCTGCCAATTGGCATATGCAGGACTGGCGCGTTATTACTATTCGTTGAAGGATTATAAAAAAGCGCTTGATTATGCTAAAACGGGGTTTGACCGCGATACATATTCTTTAGCAT
>OHUD01000725.1_pt1 | contig 13758 bp, 9 predicted proteins | sample 1579021 | NCBI WGS metagenome assembly OHUD01 (sample SAMEA3879597, study PRJEB24766) | human gut metagenome | biome: human-associated habitat; feature: feces | place: USA | collected 1985/1987
TATGCTTTTTGGCAAATTGTGAAAATAAACAAAAAAGAGCGCTGTATTTTTACAAGTAAACCTTGTAATTTTACACAAAAAATCTTTAATTGTTTTTATTTGCGATTAAAAGTGCTTGTTTACAGGCCAGTAAAAATCCGCGTCGGTTTTAATTTCCGCGCTGTAGGTTTCTTTACCCGAAAAATCAAAAAAACGAACAGTTTTTTTCGTTTCATCCACCGCGAAAAAGCCGTCTTTAAGATTTCCCGTGCTGAAAGCGCCGTATACTTCCTTTTCATTTATTTTCCTCTTTCATAAAAGCCCCTTTCCGACTGCGCAGGCAGTCAAAAAGGGGCTTTTTTATAAATACTTTCAACTGTTTTGTTTATTATATTCTTCCTCGGTAATAAGCATACTCGAAACGGCATAAAGCGTCTGCCCGTTGTAGGAAAGGCGCGTCCAGCCCTTGCCGCCGTTGGTTGCAAGGCGCTCGGCAAATTCGCCTTTTTTTAGCTGGCAAACCACATTATCCTCCTTGCCGTTCGGCGAAGAGCGCAGGTTAACAATATCCTTTGCGGTCACTTTGCCTGTTGCGGCGGTAAATTCATCCGCCATGCTCGGTGCTTCGCTGCTCGCCGCAGGCTTTTTAACCTCGGTTGTAAGCAGGCTTGTTTTGGCGTAAACCGTTTGTCCGTTATATAAAAGCCTTGTCCAGCCCTTGGGGCTTTCGCCCGTTTTTTCCACAAACTCGCCGTTTTTAATGGTGGCTATAAGCTTTCCGTCGGTCGAAGGCTCGGCGCGCAGATTTGTCTCATCCTTAGCCGTAACCTTTCCCGATGCGGCGGTAAAGCCGTCGTCGGGCTTGCTTTCAGGCGCTTTTGCGCTTAAATCGGTGGTTAAATAGCTTGTTATGGCATAAACCGTTTTGCCATTGTAATTTATTTTAGACCAGCCGTTTGAGCCTATGCCCGTGCGGTTTAAAACCGTTCCGTTTTTAATATTTGCGGCAACATCACTTTTGGTGGTGGCGGCGGTGCGCAGATTCACCTCAATTTTTGGTGTGACCTTATCGCTCACCGCAGTATAAACGCTGTCTTCCCTGCTCGGTGCGGCTGCAGTGCCCGGTCTTGCCGATTTATTCTTAGGCTCTGCCTTTTGCCTTGTGAAATAGGCAACCGACATATCCACATTGCCTTCAATTCCCGCAACGGTGCCGTTATCGGTATACTGCCACATATCGTACTTGCCCGAATAATCCGGCTGTGCGGTTTTGGGGTACGGCTCCGCCGGGTAGCGCGCCACCCAAATTGAAAACGCGTTTTCAAGCCTTGCAGTATCCCAGTAAGCGGAGCCTGACAACTCCTTTACAGCGGAATACAGCATACCCTCATAGCCCTTTGCTTTAATGCGGTTGAGAAAAGCCAGGGCATTATTCGTGCGCTGCGTATTGGTAACGCCGTACATTCGGCTGTCTGAATCTCTGAAGCCCTCGCAATCGTATACCACGGGGTAGGAAATCGAATACCCCGCAACAGCGGCGGCGGTGAACTCCGCTTCCTCCTCCGCCTCCTTTTCGGAAAGCGCGGTTGAGAAGAAATAAACCCCGCAAAGCACACCCGCCTTTTCCGCCTGCTGCAAATTATAATCGGCGGTGGCGTCCTTATAAATCGTTCCGTTTTCGCCGCGAAAGCCTATTCTTATAATCGCAAAATCTATGCCGCTGCTTTTAACGCGGCTCCAGTCAATTTTGCCCTGCCATTTTGAAACGTCTATGCCGTTTGCCCTGCCCTCTTTAACAGTAAGGTTCTCTGAATCAGCCTTCGCGCCCTTTTCATCGGTAATATCGGCGTTTTCGGGGTCCTGCTTATCGTCTGCGGTGAGGGCTTTGACAGTCGGCGCAGGCGCGGCAGACGAGCTTTCGGCAACCTTTTTTTTACAGCCGCAAACGGTAAGCAGCAAAGTCGCTGCCGCCAAAAGGCATAAAATATTCCTTGATTTTAACTTCATAACCGCGTCCCTCCATATAAATAACGAAAAAGCGGTAAAAAAGAGTTACAAAAAATCAGTTTTTGCCCGAAATGCAATCGGCAACATAAATACCCATAGCGCCCGACTGCGATAAGCCGCGGCAGATACCGCTGCCGTCGCCTATTATATATACATTATCGGTAAGCTCAAACTTTTCATTCATAAATACCGGGCGAATTGAGTAGTATTTGCTCTCGCAGCCGTAAAGCAGCGTATCGTCGTTAGCGGTGCCGGGGGCTACCTTATCAAGCGCGTAGATAGTTTCTATAATGTTGGTAAGAATACGGTGCGGCAGCACGAGCGATATATCACCCGAGGTAGCTCTCAGCGTGGGTATAACGGTATTCTGACCGAGCCTGTGATCATTAGTGCGCCTGCCGCGGACAAGGTCACCGAAGCGCTGAACAAGCACGTTGCCCTTGCCTATCATATTTGCAAGGCGCGAAATACTCTCGGCATACTCGGTAGGCTGGTCAAACGGCTCTGTAAAGCGTATGCTTGAAAGAATTGCGAAGTTGCAGTTGTCTGTCTTCTTCGCGGGGTCGGCAAAGGAGTGACCGTTCGCGGTTATAATTCCGTGGTTGTTTTCTGCCGAAACAAGCCCGCCCTTATTAAAGCAGAACATTCTGCAGCGGTCCTCAAAGGTCTTGGTTCTGTAAAGAATTTTCGGCTCGTAAATGCGGTCGGAAAATTCGCGCCATATAATGTCTTTCATTTCAACGCGAACGCCTATATCAACATAATTCGAGCGCATTTTAACGCCGAACGAGCGGCAGAAATCTGCAACAAAGTTAGCGCCGCCGCGGCCTGTTGCTATTATTATTTTTTCGGCGTCAATTTTCTCGCCGTTGGTGTAGTGAAGCGTGTAGCCGCCGTCGTGCTTTTCAACCCTTTCGCAATCGTAGAAAGCGAGCATTTCAACCCCGTCATCCGCCAGCGCGTGAATGAGGTTTTGCATTGTGAGGTAGTTTTTATCCGTTCCGAGATGCTTTACATTCATATCCAGGAGGCGAAGATTATTCTGCAGGCACTTAAGCTTCAGGCTCTCGTTTGATTTATAAACCGTAGGCTCGCCCGAGGTGCAGTATTCATTGAGGATCTTATCAACCTCATCAATATATTTATTCGCGGTATCATCGCCCAATTCTTCGCCGAGCGTGCCGCCGTAGGCGGTGCCGAGGTTGAACTTACCGTCCGAAAATGCGCCCGCGCCCGCATAGCCGCTGGTTATAGAGCAATGCTTGCAGTGAACGCAGGTGTTATTTTTCCCTGCGGGGCAGTGCCTGTTTTCAAGGGTATTGCCGCGCTCGGTTATTACTATTTTAACATTCGGTATATTGCGGCAAAGCCTGTAAGCCGCCATAAGCCCGCCTATACCGCCGCCGATAATCGCAACATCATATTTAACGTTAGACATAATAGGATCATCCTTCTGTAAATAATCATCACACAGAAAATCAGGCTGCGTTCTCCGTTTGGAAAACACAGCCCCTACTGCTTATCTATTTTATACTATAAGCGCACGTTTGTCAAGTTATTTTATGTTTTCGTCCTTTGCGACTTTTTCAACGTGCTTTAAGATTTTATTAAGCGCCGAGGAATTTATTTTACCCATTTCAATTCCGTCAATGCTGTACTGATATTTCGCCGCGCCCGACTTTACAAATTTAACGTCGGTTTTGGCGCGCGAGGTATCGGAATAGGTGAAAACAATTGTCATGGCGGGCTCGCCGCTTACCTTATCCACCGTAAAATCGGAGCAGGAAAGGGAAATACATTCCTGATAGAAATTCTGGAAGTTTTCTGCGGTGAGCTTTTTGCCCTCGTAGGTTATAACGTAGGTTTCCTCCGCGTCCTCAGCATCATCATAAACTATATCAAAGCTGTACGTTTTTTCGGGGGTTTTGATAGTGAAATTTGAAAGCTCATTGATAGATTGCAGGCAGACCCACGAGGCGTAGTAATTATTGACCTTATAATCAATAAAGGTAATGCTTGAAGCGTCAACCTTTTTAATAAGCTTTGCGCCGTCGTACCAAACGGCGTAGCCGCCGTCCTCCTGCTTTTTAAAGCTGTAGCTTTGCTTTACGGAGCCAACCTTAATTTCGGCGGTAAGCTCGGGGTTATCAAGCCCCAGCTTTTTACGGGTCGAGACGGAAGTATCAAACGAATACGCACCGCTGACTGAAACGCCGCTTTTGAAAAGCCCGAAAATGCCGTCCACATTATCGGCAATGCGCTTTGTGGGCGATGTGGTCATATACGCTGCATAGGTCGAAAGGTTTTTATCGGTATTCGGCGCTATTACCAGCTTTTCGGGGAAATTAGAGCCCGCAAGGGTTATTGAATCAAAGGATGAAAGGTCGCCGTTATCGTCCTTATAATCTGAGGATAAATCGGAAGTGGGCACACCCGCAATAGAATCGGTTGCCGCAAGGCTCAAGGCGTCAAATTCAAGCGACGAATCAATCGAGCTGTCGTTAATATATATCTTATCGTCGGTTGAAAGCTTGATATATATTCCCGTGCCGTCGGGTGAGTCTCCGCCTATAAGCAAAGAGAACTCCGCGCCGTCCTTTGTTACAATGTCCGCCTTAACGGTCGGTTTTTCAAGCCCGCACTCGGCGGCGGATTTAGCAGTAACCTCTCTTGAAGCGGTAACGCTTGCAACAGAGCTTGCAATGCTTGAAACGGACGAGGAATTTATAACGTCCTTTGCATAACCGTCAAGATACCATACTGTTTTAACGGCACTGCTTGAAGTGTCAGAAGAAGTGGAGCTTTCGTCCTTTTCCTCTTCGGAATAAAGTTTAAATGTGCCGTTTTTATTTGTAACGGTAACGGTTTTAAAATCGTCCGAGCTTTTATCGAGCACCTTTATTGTTTCAATAGAGGGGGTGGAGGTATCGTCCTCACGCTCGGGAATAAGCTTTATTACGGCAACCGTGCCGCCCGCCAGCACCGCCACGGCAAGCACCGCCGAAATAATTATCGGCAAAAGCGGGCGTTTTTTACGGGCGGCGGTCTTTTTGTGGTCGACCGGGTCGGAGAAGACGGTAGAAGCACCGTCTTCTTCCCTGTCGATATTTTCTGTATTTTCGTTTAAATTATTATCCTTTTCGGGAAGGTCACTCATTACGCATTCTTTCTCCTGATAAAGATATAAATTCCTGCGGCAATGCACGCCACGGGCAGCAGCCCCATAAATATAATTCTTACAATTCCCGCAGAAGTCTCGCTTACCGAATCCGCGAAGCTTTCGTTGGTTATTGTTTTAGAAACAAATGAGATTCCGGTATCCTCGGCACCCACCGCGCGCTCCGCGCAGGCAAGGGTAAGGTTTTTATTGGAAACCGAGGACTGCTCGTTATATTCCGACTGAATAAACTGCACGCTGTCAAACGCGAAAACATAGCTTGTTATCTGCTTATTGTCGTCGTCATATTCAGACTGCGCCGCCTGAAGCACCGCGGGGAAGCTCTTTTTGGTGTAGTTATCGGCACCCTTCCAGTTTGCGGCGGTACCGACAGGCGCTGCCACAACCGATTCAAGCGAGCTCATAAGCGAGGTTACGGTTATGCTGTTTTCACTTTCAAATGCGGCGGACATGGGAACATTGTAGCCTGTAATGCAAAGCTGCATTCCGCTTGTAAGGCTCTCATCGCTGCTTGTGGGATAAATTCCCATAGTCATGGGGTCATCCGGAATATGGTTGTTTGTATTGGTTTCAAACAGTATGCCTTCCTCTATTGCAATACCCCACTGACTAAGGAAATCGTAAAGATTGGTAAGGTAGGGGGCGGAAGCGTCCGCAAAGAACAGAAGACCCTTGCCGAGCTTGCCGTCGTTATCGAGGAAGTCGGAAAGATTATCAAGCTCGCTGCCTATAAAGTCGGTGGTAGGACCCGCGATTATAACCGCGTCAAAATCGGAGGATATTTTACCCACGATATTATCGGAAATAGTTTCTATTTCGTAGTTATTCGCCTTTAAAAGCTTCTGGTAATCGGCTGTGTAATCGGTCTTGGAGTGACCTGTAAGCAATGCCACTTTTTTGGTCTTGCTGCTTGTAACATACGCAATAGCGCTTGTAACCGCGGTTTCAACGCTGTTTCCGCTGACGGTTGACTGGCTGTAGCCGTAGGCGGCGTAGGTGTTGTCTTCGGAAAGCTGATAAACATCCTTAAAGCCCAAAACCTTGTAGCGCTCGTTATTATCCGAGCCTTTAGCGGAAACGATTATATCGCCGTAAGCTAACTTTTCGTTTGAATACTTCTGCGATATCTCGGTAAATTCCGAGCCTTGAGTATCAACATATTTCAAGGTAATCTTGTTGTTGTATGCCGGGTATTTATCCAAAAGTTTTAAGGTCTGCTCGAAATACTTAGAAGCGTCTGACGATACGCCGTAAAGATACTTCGCGTAATAACCCATATAGCCGCCGGTATATCCGTCCTTTTCGGCGCAGACGGTTATATTTACTTCCTTATCAAGGTCTTTTAAATATTTGATATTGTCCGCGCTCATTGAGTTTTCCTTTTCGGTTGACATATCAAATTCCAAAACAAAGCGGTTTGAAAGCGCGTTTACCAATACGTTCAGCACAATAAGCCCCGCAAGCACCGCGGCAGTTATTGCAACGGAATAGCCGCCCCTGCGCAAAAGCGCCTGGTTTTTAAGCTTTTTAGGTTTTTTCGCCTTTTTTTCTTTTTTGGCTTTCTTTTCCTTTTTCTCGCCTGTCTGTTCTGCGGTGGTCTCCTCGGCGGGTGTATTCTCCGCAGCGGTTTCTTCCGCGTTTTCCGTTTCGGGAGTTAAATTCTTATTTTCTTCCATTTTGCTCACCCTCCTTTAAGCCCATCTTCTCTTATCAAGCGAGCGGACGCACAGGAACAAAAACGCCGCGCTTATGCTTACAAAGTAGAGAATATCCGCAACAGACAGTATGTTTTCGCCGAAATTCTCAAAGGCGCTTATAAACGCTGCTTTTTCAACTACCGTAGCTATCCATGAAACCTTTATCATACTTGCGAAGTTGGACATATAAAGCACAAGTATATTTATTACGAGCGTGAGTATAGCCGAAATTACCGGGCTTTCGGTAAGTGACGATATAAACATACCTATTGAAATAAGTGCGCTGCCGAGCAGCAGCATACCGAAAAGCGCATATATATACGACATAATGTTTACGCTTACATACGATGCCACTATTATTTCAAAAATAACCGTGGGCGCAAAACCGATTGCGAAAACCGCAAGCGCCGCGAAAAATTTGCCAAGCACAATTGATGTAAGGCTAACGGGCGCCGTAAGCAGCGCCTGGTCTACCTTTTGCCGCCTGTCCTCACTCATAAGGCGCATTGTAAGCACCGGCATGGTGAACACAATAACGGTGGACATTGCCACTATTACCGTTGCAATATCCGGGCTGCCGTAGCTGTATATCATTGAAAAATACAGCCCCAAAAAGAAGTAAAACGCCGCTATAACAATAAAGCCTATGGGCGTTGTGAAATACGCCTTGAATTCTCTTTTAAATACCGCGCTCATTGCTCTGCCTCCTCTGCCTGCTCTGTCTTCACGGTAACGCTGCCGTCATCCGCTATTTCAACGCTCGGTTTTTCCGCCGTTTCCGTTTTTTCGGTTATTCCGAGCATACGCTTTGCCTCGTCGTTATCGGCAGCTTCCGTAAGCCGCAGGAATATCTGTTCGAGAGACACCTTGTTGCTTGTAAGCGATAAAAGGGTCTTCCCGCGGGATACTATGCGTTTGAAAACCTCGGCGCGCACATCCGCACCGTGCTCGGGCTCTATAAGGAAATCGAAAGAGCCGTCCTCTTTTCTGCCGAGGGAGGTGACGGATTTTACGTCCTTAACGGTGCTTAAAGCGTCAATCATTTCCTGCTCGCCAGCAACTATGCGCGCAACGAGGGAATGGTCGCTCGACAGCTTGTTTGAAAGGTTTTCGGGCGTGTCGTCGGCAATTATCTGCCCCTTGTTTATAATTATTACACGCTTGCACACCGCCTGAATTTCGGAAAGTATGTGCGAAGACAGAATAATCGTGTGGTTTTTGCCGAGACGGGCTATAAGATTTCTTATCTCAATTATCTGCTTGGGGTCAAGACCGACGGTCGGTTCATCGAGAATAAGTACATCCGGGTTGCCTATAAGCGCCTGGGCAAAGCCTACACGCTGGCGGTAGCCCTTTGAAAGGTTCTTTATAAGACGGTTTTGCACATTGTCGATTTTAACAAGTCTTAAAATCTCGTCAATATGCGGTTTTTTCGGGAATTTAACCTTTTTAAGGTCGTAAATAAAGTTTAAATACTCGCGCACCTTCATATCGGTATAAAGCGGCGGTATTTCGGGCAGATAGCCTATTCTGCGCTTTGCGTCCTCGGGGTATTCGGCAATATCGTACCCGTCAATTTCCACCTTACCCTGGGTCAGTGAAAGATAGCCGGTAAGTATATTCATTATTGTGGACTTACCCGCTCCGTTTGGACCCAAAAAGCCGATAACCTCGCCCTTTTCGATGCTGAAACTTACATCCTTAACGGCGAGATAAGTACCGTACCTTTTGCTGAGTCCGGTTACTTCGATCATTTATATTCCTCCAAGCATAAAATTTGGTTCTAAACCATAATACCAAACAAATTTACAAAATTATTAAACAAATTGTGAATAATTGCAATTACTACGCCAAAATCTGCGCCAGTGTTATAACCGCCGGCATTGTAATAATTGATAAAACCGTGCTGAGCGATACCATATCGACCGAAAGCGCCGTATCGCCTCCGCCGAATTTTGAAGAAAACATTGTGGTAACAGCCGCAACAGGCGCGCTTAACGATATTATTACAGAGACGAGCAGCGTGCCGCGCACCCCCAAAATATACAAAACCCCGAGGGATACAAGCGGATAAACGAGCAGCCGCAATATAACCGCCGCAATGCACTTAATATCCTTAAAGGCTTTAAGCACGTTGGTTTTGCTTAAATGATAGCCGATTATAAGCATAGGCAGCGGGGTGTATATTGCCGCAAGATAATTTACGGTAGATGAAAGCACCTGCGGCACGGGAACGGAAAACACGAAAATTATAAGCCCTATAAGCAGCCCCGCAATGCCGGGGTTTACAAAAAGCTTTTTCGGCTGTATGTAGCGTTTGTCGCCGCTTATAAGGTAAACGCCGTAGCTCCACACCACAAGATTGAACATTATAACATATGCAGAGCCGTAAAGTGTGCCGTCAGCCCCCAGCATTACCTCCTGTAATGGTAAAGACATAAACCCGCAGTTTGCGAAAATTGAGCCGAAACGCAGGGTTCTCTGCCGCTTTAAATCCTTTGAGCGAAGGAGCAGCGTGCCGAGGGTAATCATAAGCACCTGCACCAAAAGGGTTAAAGCAACGGCAAGCAGCAGCGATTTCATAACCGCCGCGTCAAACCTGCGCATAAGGGATTTTATAATCACGCAGGGAGTTGCTATTATAAGCGCAATATCGGTGCAGCAGGCGGCTCCCGCCTCGGTCATGATTCCGGTTTTTGCCGCAATAAAGCCAACCGCTATCATAAGCATTAAAACGGAAACCTGGGTAAAAACGGTTATGAACATTTATTAACACCCGCGGCGAATTTCAAAAATGCGTCTCTGCCCTCTTCAGTGCGCTTGAAAACACCTGCGTGCTCAAGCACGCGTGAGAATACAAGACCTATTTCGTCCCTTATTATCCCGCTGATATTGTCTTCGGTCAGCTCGCCGTATTTTCGGCGCACTTCGTCCGCCCAATCCGCGTGCTTTGCAAGCGCCTCGTCTTTTCGTATATCGCGGTTTTCGAGCATTGCCTTTTCAAGCAGTGTCATTTCGTTTTTAAGGCGCGCGGGCAGCACCGCCAGCCCCATAACCTCAATAAGCCCTATATTTTCCTTTTTAATGTGGTGCAGCTCCGCGTGCGGGTGGAAAACGCCGAGCGGGTGCTCAGCCGTTGTAATATTGTTGCGCAGCACCAAATCAAGCTCAAACTTGCCGTTCGCTTTTCTTGCTATCGGGGTTATTGTGTTGTGCGGCGTGCCGTCGGTTTCGGCAAATATAAATGCGCCGGGGTCGGAATATCCGCGCCAACAGGTAAGTATTTTATCGGCAAGCTCAACTAACCTTTCGGTATTTTCCGAGCGCAGGCGTATTACCGACATAGGCCACTTTACAATTCCCGCCTCAATATCCGAAAAGCCGTCAAAATGCAGTTCAGTCTCAATCGGCGCTTTCGCCATTGCAAAGGTGTGGTTGCCGCCCTGGAAATGGTCGTGGCTTAAAATTGAGCCGCCCACAATAGGCAGGTCGGCATTTGAGCCTACAAAGTAGTGTGGGAATTGGGTTACAAAATCGAGCAGATTTTTAAATGACGCACGGTTTATAGCCATAGGCGTGTGCTTTGCATTAAACACAATGCAGTGCTCATTATAGTAAACATAGGGTGAATATTGCAGGCACCAGTCGCTGCCGTTTATCGTAATGGGTATAACGCGGTGGTTCTGCCTTGCGGGAAAGTTTATTCTGCCTGCGTACCCCTCGCACTCGCGGCAGAGCATACATTTGGGGTAGCCCGCCTGCGGTGCGTTTTTGGCGGCGGCTATGGCTTTTGGGTCCTTTTCGGGCTTTGAAAGGTTTATGGTAATTTCAAGCTCGCCGTAGGGCGTTGCAGTCAACCATTTTATATCCTTTGCCACGCGGTAGCGGCGTATGTAGTCGCTGTCCTGACTTAATGTATAAAAATAATCGGTAGCAGCCTTGGGGGATATGGCATAAAGCTCCTTAAACCTATTTGTAACCTCGCTCGGTCTCGGCATTAAAGCCCCCATTAGCTTTGTATCAAATAAATCGCGGTGGGTGGTGTCGTTTTCCGTCAGTCTCTTTTCGGCGGCGTAATCAAGCAGGGCTTTCAGCGTTTCTTCAAGATTTACACCCTCAAACGCGGTATCGCAGTTATATTCGTCAAGCTGCAGAATTTCAAGAATACGGTTGGTAACGTATATCTCGTCACGCTCTGTGAAAAGCCCCCTTTCAAGCCCGTAGCAAACTAATTTCCTAACCTGTTCGTCTATCATTTTTTATCAGTTCCTTTACTGAAAAGTAATATTGCAGCCTATCTGCTGCTGACACTGCGTAATCCCCGCCGCCACAATGGCCTTGGTTCTTTCGTAGGATTTAGCTGATTTCGTCGCCGCGGTGCCCGAAAGCCCGAATTTCGCCGCGCCGTCGTTTGCGTTTTCAAGCGGGTATATGGTATATAAAAATCCGTTATGACCCGTTTCCTTATATCTGTTCACCCAGGTCGGCACAATTTTCAGGTCCGAAAGAGCTACGCCGTCCTTATTCTTTTTAAGGGTGAAATCAAACAGCAAGCCGTCCTCTGTGTGACCCGAGGGGCAGCTGTCCATTATTTCCTGCCGCTGGTTTGAAATGCAGTTTCCGGTTGAATAAAGGCATATCGTGTAGCCCTCGCCGCCCTCGGGGCGTATAAGTTCCACCGGCTGAATAACGTGCGGGTGGCTGCCTATTATCATATTAACGCCCAGGTTTGAAAGCTTTTGCGCTATAGTTTTCTGCCAGGTGTTGGGGCTTGTCTGGTACTCGTTGCCCCAGTGCATATAAAACACTATAAACTCGGCGCCCTGCGCCTTCATTTCACCTATCACCTTTTCAGCCTCGGTGTAAAATTCATCTATTCTGTTATATGAAAAGCTGTTTATAAGGTTATTAGCCTCTTGCGCGATTATAGCGCCGTTCAGGTATTTCCTGCCCGGGGTCTGCCCCGAGGTTTCATAGGTGTAATCGGCAAGCCCTATTTTTATATTGTTTATCTCTTTTACGGCATAAGCGGGGTCGGTTTCAACCTCCTTTGTGCCTATAAACTCAATTCCCTTTTGCTTTAAGACCTGCGCCGTGCGCTTAAGCCCGAAAAGCCCCGTATCGTAGGAGTGATTGTTCGAGGTCACAAGGAAATTAAGCCCCGAGTCCTTTATGGTATCTGCAAGGCTGTCGGGCGTGTTAAATGCGGGATAACCGCTGTATTTACCCGATTCTGTGCCGCCGAAAGTGACCTCAAGGTTTGCAACGGCAAGATCCGCCGCCTTAAAGTACTGCGACAAATGCTTGAAATAGGGGCTGAAGTCATATTCGCCCGATTGCGTTCTCGCCCCGTCTATTTGGGTGGAGTGCGCCATAATATCGCCTGTTGATATTACCCGCGCGGTGGTTTCGGGTATTACAACACTTTCTACCTTTGAAGAATCGGTGCTCTGCGAATTATCGGGCTTCTTTTTATCGCCCGATTTTAAAACCGCGTTTACCGAAAACGCCACAAGCGCCGCTACCGCCAGCAGCACCGCCGCGCAGCAGGTTAAAAAAATTCGCCGTTTTACAATCGCCTGCTGTCTTTTTGTACGTGTTTTTGCCATTTAAACATCACCCTTATTTTTATTCTTTGAAAAGCCCTTCAATTTCCGCTCGGTCAGCGCACACAGTGCCCTGTCTTATGCCGTTTCTGCCGCCGCCGCGGGTATTAAACGCGGCTTTGAATTTCGCAAAAAATTCCCCGAGCGCGGTTTCTTCGCCGCATATTGCAAAGGAAAAAGCACCGTCAGCCCCCGAAAAAGCGCCGCGTATGCCGCCCGCCTTTTTGCACAGCGCATCGGCTAATAATTGCAGTTCCTTAATATCAAGCCCGTTTTCAAAAACGGCGGTTTTATCGGTATCGGGTGCAAAGCCCGCCGCCTTTTCGGCAATCAGGCGTTTTTTAAGCGCGGCTGCCGCCGCCTTTTCGGCTGATAGCTGCTCATTCAGTCGCACAACCGCCACCGATACCTCAAATTGCTTGGCGGAAAGCAGATTTGATATTTCCAACACGTTTTTGTACTTTTCGCGGTAATCCCTAAGCGCGTCCGCCCCGCATTTTACAATCAGCCTTACGCCGCCCTTGTATTTTTCAAAATCAAGAATTTTTATAATGCCTATTTCGCCGGTTGCCTTAACGTGCGGCGCGCAGCAGGCGCAAACGTCCACGCCCTTTATTTCCACTATGCGCACGTCTTCCTTTAAATCCAGCTTGCTTCTGTAATCAAGGCTTTTAAGCTCTTCATCGGTCGGGTAGTAGGCTTTAACGGGCAGATTTTCATACACCGCTTTGTTTGCAAGGTCTTCAATTTCGTCAAGCTGACGTCTTGTAAGCTCGCCGTCAAAGTCCATTGTCATTTCCGCTCCCAAATGAAAGCCTACGTTATTAAAACCGTAAAGGCGGTGCACAATTCCCGAAATTATATGCTCGCCCGAGTGGTTCTGCATATTGCGAAAGCGAAAATCAAAATCCAGCTTACAGTCATATGCTTGTCCCACACTCAGCGGCTTATCGGCAAAGTGAAGTATTTCACCATTTTTTATCTGCACGTCCGATATATACGCGTCACCTATATATCCGCGGTCTGACTGCTGACCGCCGCCCTCGGGGAAAAATGCGGTTCGGTTTAAAGTCACGGCATATTTTTCCCCCGTTTTTTTGCAGGATAATACCGTGCCTGTAAATTCCTTTAAATGAGAGTCCTTATCGTACAGCTTTTCGGTCATTTGGCGTGCCTGCCTTGTATAATGTGCGCCGCCTTGTAAATATCGCCGCCGCCCATCGTAATAACCAAATCACCGGGGCGGGCGATCTCCTCAATTTTATCGGCTATATTTTCAAACCCATCCACT
>OHUD01000738.1_pt1 | contig 13502 bp, 14 predicted proteins | sample 1579021 | NCBI WGS metagenome assembly OHUD01 (sample SAMEA3879597, study PRJEB24766) | human gut metagenome | biome: human-associated habitat; feature: feces | place: USA | collected 1985/1987
CCGGCGTTTTAAAACCTGCTCGTAGGTGAGCTTTTTCTGCTTTAACGCCTCAATCTTTTTAAGCCAGCGACATATAACCGCTTCGGACGAACAGCCGTTGTCAATGAAATGCTGAATACGCTCCTCATAGGTCTCTATATCCCTTTTGTAGTTCATATAGAATTCAGCCGTCATTTTCTCGCGCTGCTTTTCATCGTCGGCTACAAACATACTGTTGGACGATACGTTTCCGGCGTTGAGATTGTTCTTTGAAAGCGCCTCTATATAGTCCTCGAATATGTTTAGCAGCGGCATATGCATACTCGGAATAAAATACAGATTGCCGTGAATGTTAATTTTCACCGCCTGCATTTTTTCCAATAAAAACTGTACCACCGAATCCACATGGTCGGAATTGTAACAGCTTTTGAAGCGCTCGTAAAGCGTTAGCGCCCGCTCGCAATAGGCTGTAACGTCAACCTGAGAATCGTATTCGGTATTATCGTAATACATTTCCTCGGTTTCACGCTTAAAGGCTATGTTTGCAAGCTTTTTGTAATTGTTGGTTGTGGAATCGAGCGTTTCCTTTACAAGCTCGCGGCAGATAATATCCGACGTATCCTGCTTATTGTCTCTGCAATAAATCCGGTAGATATGCGTGCCGCAGGCGTCCTTTTCCGCTATGCGATCCTTAAGCGCCGTTGTAGCGTAACGGTACGCGCTTGCCGCAGATTCTCGCGCGGGCTTTACCTTCGGCAAATTAAAGGCGTTTCCAAGCTCAATAAATTTGTCCTTCGGTATTAAAATGTTTGCGGTGGAATAATAGAGCAGCTTGCCGATTATTCCGTCGTTTCCTTCGTTTACTCCCATATATGACTGCATTTCCGGCATATTCGGTTCCTCCTAAATATTCTTTTCGTTATTCAGGCTGTCAATCACTCCGAATTTATCGTCCACATAGAATAGTCCGGTAAAGTGGTTGTAAATTGCGGTACAGAGCTTGTTGTCAACAACAGCCTTGCAGTGATTAACGTCATCGTACCCCACAATGAATACTTCTTTTATTTTACCTGCGGAATTTACCATTGCTTCTGCTTTATAGGGTTCAGGCATTGCTTTGCTCCTCCCTTATTTTTTCCTCATATTCTTTTTTGAGCTTTCTGAAAAGCATAAAATCGTCGATTCCTTTCTGATCCATCGGCCAGAAAAGACGCTTGTAGCTTTCGCACAGCGGCGCGCATATCGCCTGAATTTTAACCTGCGCTTTCTGCACCTGCGGGTTTGAACGCACGTCCATATCCACCGCCTCGACTATTCTTTTGGGGCCGAGCTCTGATATAACACTTTTTAAAAACGCGGTGTTCTGAACGCCCGTAAGCCCTATAAACAGCTTATCTCCCGACAGAAAGCTTGCGACGTCGGCCTTTAAGCCCCCTTCTGTCAAATAAACGGTATCGCTGTTGCGGTTTCCGGTTATGTGAATGTAGGACGAAATTGAAATTCCTTTTGCTTACCCGACGAAAACCACATAAACCGCGTTCCCGTCTTTTCGATCGTTACTCCTTCGGGAGTGGTAACCTTTTTTACGGGAGGGTTGTCAAAACGAATCTGTAAGCCCTGTATGCGGTTTTCGCTGTCGCGTATGGGAATTAAGATACCGCTTTTAAAGGCGGCAATATGCCATGAGCCGTCTGTTCTGTAAAATCCCGGCACACCGCAAAGGTCGTAGCGGGCGGATAAATTGTCGCATATCCATTGCCGCTCCGCCTTGTCGGTGGGAAAGCTGCGGTACATATTCTTTGCTATTCTCTCGCTGTCAAGCCCTCTGTTCAAAAGATTCGTAAAATGCGCGGGGTTTAAGCGCAGCAGCTTTAAAAGCTCGGAATATATCTCGCTCCGTTCGTTAATATCCCGTATCGGTCTTTCGGCTCTCGGGGATATTACCGGCACGTCGTACCGCCTGACCGACGGCTCGTTTAAAAGCGCTTTGTAGCTTTCGTAATTTTTAAGTGTTACACCGTTCGGATTAAAGCTTGAATAAAGCGTAACCGCATTGCCGCCGGTACCGCAGTTATGGCAGTAAAACATATTTGTGAGCCTGCTTAAATACATACGGTAACGGTGGTCGCAGCAGTATGGACAGCGCGCCTCTACCTCGTCGTTTCCGAGTGTGGAGGCGCGGATGTCCAATCCGCAAAGCTCGGTCGTGTCTATAAGGTCAAAGTTGATGTATGCTCCCATTTATGACGCTTTTTTAAGCGATTCGGTCGCTTGGTTCATAGATTTAACCGACAGCGGCGCATTTTTAACCATTCTTAAAAATACCGTCTGACGGGGAAGGGCGGACATATCGAAATGGGCTACGCTTTCGGTGTTGTCAATAAATACGGGGAAATTAAGCCCCGTGAGCCTTCGCATAAGCGCGCATATCTCAAGCCCCGCCGCCGTCCGTTCGGATAAGGAAAGTGCGGCAAAATCCCTGCCTTTGTATGCAAAACGGAATACGCTTTTTAATTCGCCGGTGGTTTTAACCGGCTCAAACAGCGTTACGCTTACATTCGGCATTTTAAGCTCGCGGGATAAAAGCTCGCTGCGCTTTGAAATGTATTCTTCAAGAGAAGCCGTAATGTCTGCATATTTCCGCTTTTCGGTTTCAAACGCCGCAATCTCGCCGTCAAGCTCGCGTATTTTACCGTTAACCGAATATTCCCTAAGCTTTTTAATCTGCGCTTCAAGCGCGGCAAGGGCCTGCTCCTCGGCGCACAGCTCGGAATATTCTTCGTCGGATAAAAGTCCGCGGGATAAGAGCATATCTATTTCCTCAATTTCCTTTTGGATGATTTCGGGCGATGAGCCGTCGGTCCTTTTAAGCCCGTCAAGCTCTGCCGTCAGCTTTTCTATATCGTCCTTTTTAAATTGCAGAAAGGTGTCTTTGCTCTTTTGCTCAGTTTCAAGCAGCTCCGCTCTTGTGGCTTTAAGCCCCTCGGCGGCTTGAACCGTCCGCCGCATTTCGGCGGATATATCCGCCCTTGCGCTTGTGAAAAGGTCTTCGGTAAGAATAACCGAGCAGGTGGGGCATTTAGAGCCGGGTTTAAGCTTGTTGAGCTTATTCTTTAAAGCGGAATATGTGTTTTTAAGTGCAAACATTTCCGCGTCAAGCTTTGCAATTTCCCCCGAAAGCTTTGAAGCATATTCGCGCTCCCTTGCGTTATTAAGCTTTTCGGTAAGCGCCGCCGCTTTTACCGCAACAGGGCTTTCAAGGGTGCTTTTAAGCTGTTCGGTAAGCTCACTTCTCCGTTGCCTGAAAGAATTAAGGTCAAGACCCGAAAACTGCTTTTCCTTGAGCATATGCACCGTGGCGGCCGAAACCTCCGCCTGCTCGTTTAAACGGTCGCACTCTGCGTCGTTTGCCTGTACCGTTTCTCTGAGAGTTGCCCTTTTAGCCTCGGCTATTTTTATCTGCTCGTCACATCGGCGAATCCCCGCTCTGTAAAACGAAAGCATAACGCCGGGCTCGGTTATACTTATTCCCTCAAGCGGCTTTTTAAAGCCGTCCGACATAGCCGCCAAAATACTGTCGCTGCCGACCGTTTTAAGATTGCGGAAAATAAGCTCACGCCCTCGCGTTTCCCCGAATGAGGTCAGATAAAAGGGATTGAATATGCAAAGAAATGTGTCCTTATCGCATATAAAGCGGTTAATTTCCTCCTGCCTTACGGTATAGCAGTCGAATATAAGCTCGGTTTTGGCGCCCGCTCTTCGGCGGGTAAGCGAATGAAGGATACCCGATTGATCGGTAAAATCTAACTTGACCTCGCAGGAATTGCTCTCGGAGTTTATAAGCCGGTCGGCTTTCTGCTCCCCGAAATACGTGACTCCGTAAAACGCAAAGCATACCGCGTGAGCAAGCGTGGTCTTGCCCGAACCGTTATGCCCGGTGACGCAGGTCACGTCACCGAGCGTAAAGCTTACAGGCTCTTTTTGGTTTCTGAAGCCCGAAAGAGATATTCGGCATATGTTTATTTCGCTTATCTTCTCCATAAAATTTCCTCCGTTATTCCCAAGGGAAGGCGTTGCGCTCGTTTAATGCCGCAATACCGTCGGGCGTTTCGGTAGCCTTTATTAAAGAGAGCATTTCGCCGTAGGTCTGCATATCTCTCCTTATTACGGCAGTGCGCCATAATTCGCCGCCGAACTCGCCTACAATAAGCCAACGGCTGTATTTATCCGGTACTACCTCTGTACGGATAATATTAAATACGGTATAACCGGGCTTTACCGAAACGGGGAAGGAATTGCGGAAGTCTTCGAGCACCTCGCCTTTGTGCTTGTATTCCGGTACGGATTCCTTTAACTCCTTTATGTTCTGCTCCGAATTTTTAAGCGCGCGGTTAAGCTCTGCCGCCTTTCTTTCAAGCAAAGCATTATGCTCCCTTAAGCTTTCAAAGCCTGCCTTTTGAGCGTCGGTTTCAAGCCGTTTAAGGGCCGGGTAAATTACAGCCGTTCCGATTGCGATTACCGTTACCGCCAAGGTATATTTCTCTCTTTCCCATATACTGCTGTTAAGAACCGAAATACCCGCCGTAACGGTGAGCAGCATAACAACTGTCATAAAGATCATGGCCTTAATAATATAAGCGTTCTTTTTCATTTTTCTGTCTCCCTGTTACGCCGCCTTTTCAAAGCCGCGTATAATGTTGTACTTGCCTATAGTCTCGCTTTCCCGTTCCTCTATTTGGAGTTTATGTATTATCTGACCCTCGCGAAGATCGGGGTTGCCCCGCATATATCCGGTTATAATCCTGTTTTGCGGACTTTGCAGGGTAAGCATGGTCTGCGTGCCTTTGGCACCGTTTCGTACGGCCGACTTTATAACCCGGAACTTTATATCCGCGTTTGCGGCCGCGTCGGGTGCTTTAGGTTGCTCGGCAGGCGGATTTTCGGTGTTTTCGGACTTAAAGCCTTTCTTCCGTTCTGCCATTTGCTTGTTGTAATGGACAGCTAATTTTTTGTATTCGCTTTCCTTTATAACATAGCTTTTGCCGCGCTGCTCAATTTCAACCCATAAGCCCTCTAAATCGTATAGATATCTGCCGATACCGAGAACTGAGGCGGCTCTTTTAAGCGCGCCCGAAAGTCCGCCCTTTACAGGCTCAATATCCGTTGCTCCCGATCCGTCGGACTTTTTTATCCATTCGTTTCGTTCGGGGCTGTAAACCGAAATTGTGCAGACATAAGCCGAGGAATTGTCCTCCGCGCTCGGAGAAACGGCAAATTCGTTCTGCCAGTTTTCAGGACCGAATATTTTGTCCAGCCGCTCCTGTATCGCCCTTGAATCAACAAACGGTACGGCAAAGCCTTTGGTTTTATCGCCGCTGTTGTAGGCGGTACGCCATTCAATATCCGAGGCGGGGAAGGGGAGTAAAAGCTGTTGCTTTTGTATTTCGGTCATAAAGCTACCTCCCTGTAAAAGTCCGAAAGGGTTTTTCCCGACGGAATAAGAATATCCGAATAATAATATTCGGGCGTTTTATCCGCCAAATGCTCCATAAGCTCGCGGTGACCGAGCTGCGGCCGGTTATGACGGATATTATAATAATCGTCGTTATCCGGCAGACTTAAAATGTAATCCGGCATATTCGAAAGTGAAAACGGTGTTTTAATTTCCGGCAGAGCGTTTCCGCCCGTGCAAAGAGAAAAATCTTCTCTGACATTTGAAAACGGATAGGTATACATAAGAGAACTTTCTCGCAGTATGCCGTTTCCCGTAATTCCCAAATACACCTTTTTGATTTTACCGCCTGCGACCTTAAAACCGAAAACAAGCTTCGGCAACGGAAAGTCTCTGTATTCCGTATTCATATATGTAATATCCGCTTTGTTATACGGATACTCCATTGCCGCCGAAAAGCTGCCCGTTTCGGGGCAGCAGCTGTAAAACAGCGCGTTTTTAGGCAGTACCGCGCGGTATATGGGTTTTATCTCCCGTATACTGCTTTTAATGCATACAAGCAAATCGTTAAGGGAAATACATTTGCAGGATTTTATGCCGTTTTTTCTTTCCTCAACGAATATTTCCGCGCTGTCCGAAATGTGGATGGATAATCTGTCACGCTTCATTATGCCGCCTTCCTCCTGTCGTTTATATTCTTCATCGGTATAATTTTCATTTCCCGGTTTCCGTTGAGTCTTTCAAGCTCCGCCAAAGATTCTTCGATAAAATGCAGTATTTCGGCTACCGCCTGTACCATACTTACCGTTTGGTAAAATTCCGGACCTATATATACCTTCAAAAAAGCCTTTCTTGTTGACGAGACATTGTAATCCCAGTTATACGAATAATCCCCGATAGAGCGCATTTTATTGTTTATGTGCGTTTCAAGGCGGCTTATCCAAAAGTTATTGCCGTTAGGCAGACCGTTAATGCTGCCGTATTTCAGCGCAAGACCGATATATCTTTTAAGGCAGCCGTTACGGTATACAACCACCGTACTGTCTGTCTCGTCGCCTTCATCGTAGTCAATCTCTCCGTCCATCTGTATAAGCGCGTCATAGAAGGTCTCATATTCCGAATCGTAGGATATATCGTTGTCGGTTATAGGGAAGCCGTTGTCATACAAATATTTATCTATGACAAGTACCGACATATCGTGAACAATATCATCTGTATAACCGTTAAACACAAAATTCCTCCTTATAAAAATTTTGTCTGCGAGATAAGCGGCGCGGTCTTTTGCAGCCTGTCATATAATTCATACAGCACTCGGTTTTCCGGGCGGTCAACCGCAACGTTTTTCTCGCAGTAACGGTATACGGTTTCGATGTCGGAAATTTCAAACGCATCCATATTTATCTCGCTTGTATTGACCGTTTTTTCCTGCATTTTCGGAATTATAACCGCCCTGTAAAGATAGGCGGCTCCGGGGGATATCCGTTTAAGCCTTTTCGAGTGCTTATCCGGCTTTTTTGAGGGGACGGCTCTCAGATTCTTCATAAAAAGCTCCGGTATTATTTTCGCCAACATTCAATAATTCCTCCTCGGTTACAATTCTGGTTTTGGGTTTTGAATAGTAGGTAATAATGCAGAAATACCGGTTACCTGTCGTTTTATGCCGGGAATACACATAACCGTACCCTGTTTCCATACAGGCGTTGCAGCGCGCCCAGTCCTCCGGGGAGATTTCTCCCCAGTCGCCGCATTTGTGGCGTTCAAGCGCGCAGGCAATATCTGTTTCCGAAAGTATTTCCTTTGCCTTTCGGCTCAACGTATACTGGCCTATATCCCGTATCTTCATAAGTATGGGTCTGCGGGAGTACTGCGTTTTAAGCGCTTTGAGCGTAACTATCGCCCTTTGCTCTGCCTGTATCGCCTTTAAAAAATTCTCGTAAGCGGCAGATAATTTCCTTATGCTTTGAGGATAATTTTTAAAGGCTTCAAGCAGCTTTTTCTTTGCGCGCTTGGCTTTCATTGAACGAAACAGCAGGCGTATTTTTGCAATTATTTCTCTTTTAAAATTCATATGTACCCCTTTCAGGCTGCGGCGGGCAAAATGCCTGCCGTTTTGGTGCGGATGTTCTGCATTATATTATCCAGCTCGCATAGGCTTTTTTGGAGTCTAAAGGATATTTCCGTCAGCTTAAAGCCGTCGAGCAGCAGCGCCAGCACCTCGCGTTCGTTCTGCTCAAAGGCGCTTAAAAGCTGCTCGATTCGTATGCGCTCCAAAAGCTCGGCTATACCGTCGCGCTCGTCCGCTAAGGTTTCCGCAACAATGCGGTAATAGTCGTCGTTGCAGAACAGGCTTATAACGTTCCCCTCGCTTTCCGCCTTTACTGCTGCAACCGCTCTGTCCATCGCCGCATATGCGCGCTTTTTGAAATTGTCTTTGCCGGAGATAACGCAATCCAAAAACGCGAATACCACGGTATCGTAGTATTCATCGGGGGATAGTCTCCGCTCTTTCAGGTATTGCATTATAACTCCGTGATGTTCCGCCGCAAACGCGGCTTTTTCTTCTGTTAATATCATTTTTCTGTCTCCTTGTTCATCATCATTATGACGCTAATAAATCGAATAGCGTCAACTGTTTGTCTTGAGTTGCCGTTTCGGGTTCGGGCAGTTCAGGCACTTCCGGCTTAATAACTTTAAGCTCCGGCTTTTTCGTTTTCCTGTCGTTTTTAACCGCCATTTTCTTAAAGGTTGCCGTAAGATCCTCAACGCTTTCCTTAATACCGCTTGCAAGCTCCCTTGCTAACTGAGTAGTCATATCCGTGTTCTGCGACAGTGCCGCCAGTCCCTCCTCGGACAGCTGCCCCTCAATCATTGTCGCCGCCGCAAGCTTTGACGCCATAAGCTTTAGCGCCCGCTGCTGCATGGTATCCGCAAAGTAAAAGAGATACACTTCGATTTTGGGCGCGGTCTGGTTTATACGCCAGCTCCTGAGCGACGCCTGCCTTAACACATAAAGGTTAAACGAGAGGTTGAAAAATATAAGGGTGGTAAAATCATTGAGGTCAAGCCCTGTTTCAACTAACTTTTGGTTGGTTATAAGGACCTGCATACCCTCGTTCAGCTTTTTCTGCACCCAGTCCTCACGCTTTATGGCTTTCACGTTCTGCTTTAAAATGCAGGCTTTAATTCCCATTTCTTTAAGCCTGTCTGTTAAAAGCGGCTGAGTATCTAAGCGCACCCAGGCGGTGTAGATAATAACCCTTTCGCCCGCAGCCACCTTTTTCCGCACAAGCTCCAGCACATTATTCAGCTTATCGTTCGGCTCGTCTGTAAAGTCCTTGGGGACGATAGAAAAATCTCCTGCGATTACAGGCGAATGGCCGTAAGGCTGATCCGGGTATGCTGTAAGCAGATTAAGATAGGGGGACAGCAGCTTGTTAGCAAGCCGTCTGTCCTTTCGCATTACGGTACGGAATTCATCCTCCATATGCCTGTATTCCTTTTCCACGCTTTCGGACATTTCGCAGGCAACCGGAATTTCCTCATAATCCGGCAAATCCTTTGCCATATCGTATAGAGATAAAAACACCGTGTTTTCCATAAGGTATCTTGAATAAACGATAGGCGAAATACCCGGCAGGAATTTCTCGCGTACCTTTTGCGTCCGGTTCTTTGAGGCAACGTTAAACTTTGTTTCGGGAGTTTCATATATGCTCTCTACCACACCGTAGCGCTGACAGAACTTCCTCGCGTCGCTGTACTTAAAGCCGTCCGCCAACATTAAGCGGGGTTTCAGTCTGAACAGCAGATAAAAAGTACCTTTGGCATAGCCGTTTATCAGGGTTGCGGTCATAGCAATAACCTTTTTGGCAATGCCGGCTATTTCCGCCATAGCCTCACCCTGTGCGCTTTCGCCAGAATATTCGTGCAGCTCGTCACAGATATATGCGTCGATTTTTTTGAAACGGTGCTTAATATACCGTGAAAGCGGGAATTTACGGTATGCTCCCTGTGCGGGGAATATGCCGTTTGGATTATCTATAACGGCGCCTACCTGCTTTTTCATACCGTCGGTTTTAAGCTTACCTGAATAAAAAGGGAATTTACGGTGGATATATCCGTAACCGCCTATTCTTACCCACTCATTTTTCGCAGGATCAAGGCAATCGGGATTATCTGCCTCCCACAAAACGGTTTTACAGCTTTGGCATTTATGGTTTTTATTGTTTTCCTCACGGAAGAAAAGACTGTCCGCTGGGACGGTATATGATATTCCGTCGGTCGTTACCGTCATTTCCTGAACCGCGCCGCATACGGGGCAGATAAATCCTTTTCTGCGTTTGTTCCACATAACGGTAGGCTTACGCAGATAACCGCTTCTTGCGCTCTCCTTTGAAAGCACCATAAAAACGGGTTTATCCAAGGTTTTATACAGCTCATACATACGGTCAACATCCGTAATGCTTGATACTACCCTTGCAATACAGTTCGGTACGGTTTCGTAAAGCTCGCGCACCCATTTCTTTGCCACATGTGACGGGCAGGTAATAACATTTATACGCCTGCCGCCGCCTATGGATTTTTGGTAGGCATACAGCGCTGCTGAGCCTATTTTGGTTTTGCCTGTACCGCAGCCCGATACAAGCATTGTCATTTTTTCCTTTTTAAGCTGTCTTTTAATAGCCTCGGCTCCTGCCAACTGTGCCTCGTAAAGCGAATACCCGGTATTCTGCCGGATATACTCGTTCACTTCGTTAAGCTCCGGGCAGATGCCTTCCTCGGCGGGATTGAAAACAGGCTTAAATGTTGCCTGAATTTTCTTCGCAATATCCTTGCCGAAAGCATTAAGATACTGCGTAAAGGTTTCTATATCCCTAAACGCCGTATCGTCCCGTTTTGCGTTCGGAATACATATTTCCCCCGATTCAAGCCCGTCCGTCAGAATCTTTGCTATTTGTGTTTCACCCTTTTTAAGCGTTACCGCATATGCCGCAAATTCCGTATTGGTGCTGAATACATTAAGCCTTTTAAGAATCTTTCTGTCCTTTAATTCGCGTATAAAGTATTCTTCCCATTCGGGCATTAACGGCACAGACAGCTTACTGTCAAGCTCTGTGAAAAGTCCGCTTTCATCCTTACAGAAAATGTATAGGTCGCGCGGGCTTTCGTCTTTTTCCTTTTTCTCGTCGCCGTTCGCTTTCAGCACACACTCCGACGCGGTATCTCCCGCTTTCACACGGCGGCTGTAATTGCCGCCGTGTGTAGTAAGCTCCGTTTCGCTCTTTTCCTTGGGCAGTCTAAATGCAATTTTACTGCCGCTGAACAGAGCGTCGGACATAGCGAGCACCGTTTCGGGGTATCCGCCGAACCTTATGGCTACGAGGCTTTTGTTTCCGTCGAACACAACCGTGTCCGCGTAATTGGTTATACCCACTCCGTAATTTTCGTCTTTCAGGATAACGGGTATAAGGCTTTTGCTGTTTTCGGTGATAGATCACCCTCTCCTTTCCGCCGTAAGCTTTGCTGCCTTAAAGAAATCTCAGGTGTAAAGTGTAAAAATCTTTTAAAGGCAGTAAAGCTCCGGCTTGTTGTATGTAATCACAAGATTGACCGACCTATCCTGTAAAAATACAGAATTGGTCGGTCAATCTTGTGATTACCGAATTTATTTTCTTGATATATTTTAAGTTTCCTTAAAAATGCAAAAAGGTCGGACTTAACCCCTTGTGAGGGAAAAGTTCGACCGAGTTACTTTAACCAATGCCATAATCCGAAAAATCCGATCTGACAATTTTCTTAAACCATGTTACAGGTTCATTATATATTATCCGGGTAGTGATGTCAACGAAAAGATTTTAAAAACTTGACATTTTTAAGGTTTGTGGTATAATATAAATGAAATAAGGCAAACCGATAGACGGCTAGCCCTTGAGATTTATTTTGAAATGACCGAATCCTTTGGGCGGGGCGGTCATTTCTTTTTTGTTATATTATAAACAAGTGCAATAATTGATACTATAAGTGAGAGTAATAAAAACAACTCATCATATGTAACCATAAGCACCGCCCTCCTTTCAAAGAGGGCGAAAAGTGCCCTCCGAAAAAAGAGAGCTAACCGTCCACCGTTGTAGGTTCACCTTATTTCGATAACATTATACCATTATATTACTGCTATTGCAAGCATATTATTACTATTACCGAGAGGATCAGTCAAGGATAGAACGGGCAGCTATCACGCCTACCAACCATAGTAGGTCTTCAAGAGATGCAGGGGTGCCAACCTGCTGATTGGTCCATTCAGTATAATATATATCGGCATTCGTGCCGATTTTTTATTGCCTTAAATCTTCCGCGAAAAAGAATAAAAATATTTTTCAAAAAAAGCCCTGTCAAACTTGACAAATCGAAATTTTGTGTTATATAATGTCCGTGGTGTTTGAAAAAACACCTTCTGTCTTCTTGAGGAGCGCCGTTGTTGTCTTGCGGTGCTCCTCATCTTTATTTGCAATAAAACACCCACCGTTTTTTCATTTCGGCGGGCAGCGTGTCATTTCTTCTTTTCCCGCTCCATACAATACCGCCTGCAATTCCGTCATATTTAAAATTAGCCGCCTTAACGCTTGAGCCGTGCTCGCTTTCAAGAGTATATGTAATAATCCGTTTATACCCCATAGCCTTACCGACGCGAACACAAGCGCCGTAAAGCATAGAGCAAGCGTTATGTGTCCCGTTGGTACAAACGCGGCATATTTCAAGCGTTTCCCCGTTATCGTAATATCTGCTCACGGGTCTGCCGCAAACCGCAACGCCTATAAGCTCTCTTTTTTCATCCGCAAGCCCAAGCGCAAATTTGCAGCCTACGGCTTTACCTAAATGCCTATGTCGGAGTGATATAAACTCATTTGCCTCACGCAATGTAATAGGTATTATCACCATCTCGCAAGTATCTTGCCGTATATCAGGCGGCGCTCATAGCTGTACTTGGTTATAACTATTATTACCTTATCCCCTATATGGAAATCTGCGTCGCATTGCTCGGCGGAATAGCCGCATAAGCAGTCAAGCTCTTCTTCGAGCTTACAGTATACTCCGCCCGCAAATTTACCCATTATAACCGAAGCGCGGCGGCTTTCTATCGGGTGGCGCAGATCTGCACCGTCAAACGGGTGCGGCTGCGCTCTTTTTATAGATATACCGAGCCTCATATTTTCCGGCTCATAATACCGTATAAGCGCCTCCTTGCTTTCTCCGGCGTGATACCTTTCCCGCAAATCGGGAATCGCGGCATAAGAAACATCCCTTGCGGCAAGCGTTATATCAAACCCGCCGACCGTGCAAAGCAAATGCCATTGTCCCACCGCCAATATATCGCACTTTATTCTTTTGCCTACCCGCGGCGTAAGCTTTAAAAAGCTGTGCCGGCGGATACGCAATGCCTGACTTCTCGACGCAATACAAAAATCTCCCTCGCGGTCAATATCCGTTATTACATAATCTATTTTAGCGCCGCCCATTGAGCGCATAACGTGGTACGGTATATCTCCCTTTTCATACCACATTTCATCCTGCGGTATTATAACCTTTACCCTGTAATCTATTACCACTAAATATCTGAATATCTTTTCCTCGTATGCTCCGGTTTCCTCATTCTTTACATCCACCGTTCTCGTCTCCATACCGGATACCGTTCCCGTAAGCAGTGAGCCTGCCCTGTAGGACGCATAAATCGAGTTCCATTCCCTGCGTTCCTCCTCGGATAAGTTTTTATCCAGTTCGGCTAAATTAAGATTTCGTAAGTCCATTTAACAACCTCCGTAAAATATGTATTTTGCATTTTCCTTTACCGCAAAGCGGCAGTCCGGGGGAACAATCATACGCTCCGCCTGTTCTTTTTGTTCCAAAACAAATATTGCCGTACCGTATTTCCCTGCCATTCCGCCGAGCATTGCGTTTACAACCTGCTCTCTGCCGTCTGTCACCACACAAATATCATATCGGCAGAGCTTTTGTTCGCGCTCCTTGAAGAATGTAAGCGAAAAGGGCGGCTGACCGCGGCAGTATATTTCGGGCGGCT
>OHUD01000740.1_pt1 | contig 13476 bp, 13 predicted proteins | sample 1579021 | NCBI WGS metagenome assembly OHUD01 (sample SAMEA3879597, study PRJEB24766) | human gut metagenome | biome: human-associated habitat; feature: feces | place: USA | collected 1985/1987
ACTTTGCGGAGGAGATGCTTTTCATCTGGTGCCAAGAATTATAAGAGCAGTGCGTGGAATTAATGATAAAATAAAGAGACAGCTGGGAATTGGATTGCAGGTATCGTCAATTACAATGACAGTATTTTATATTATTCTGATGTATATCTGGAAATTTACATTCCCGGAATTTGAAATACCGGTAATAATTAAAGCTATCATATGGATATCCGCAGTTGTCAGAATTGTGATATGTATGTTTCCGCAGAATAACTGGTGTACAGATGAAGGAAATATGAAATTATCTATTATCAGAAATGCAGTCTTTGCAGTTACCGGTATAGGGGTAATTATCCTGTATTTAATTTCAGGAAATTGGATTCAGGTCTAAAAAAGAACTTTTCTCATACAGGTATATGATTTATAATCATAATAAAAGGAAGATACTATAGTAATTCTTGTAAATAATGTATATTGATTCAGCTCATCAGAACATGAAATCCTGTTGAACTGTCTTAAATGCATTAATAAGAGGATTGTTAAACAGTGGCAACCGATGTTTCACGTGAAAACGAAAAGGATGGGATGATTATGAAAAATTACTCAGAAGATGTAAACAGACAGTATCATATTCAAGTGGCAAAAGGTGAAGTGGGCCGTTATGTGATCCTTCCGGGAGATCCGAAAAGATGTGTAAAGATTGCACAGTATTTTGATAATCCTGTGCTGATCGCAGACAACAGGGAATATATCACTTATACAGGAACACTGGATGGAGTGAAGGTCAGTGTAACGTCAACCGGTATTGGTGGCCCATCAGCGTCCATTGCAATGGAAGAGCTGTATCGCTGCGGAGCGGATACTTTTGTCAGAATCGGAACCTGTGGTGGAATGCAGACGGAAATAAAAAGTGGAGACATTGTAATTGCGACAGCAGCAGTACGTATGGAAGGAACAAGCAGAGAATATGCGCCAATTGAATATCCGGCAGTGGCAAATCTGGATGTGACCAATGCTCTTGTTGAAGCTGCGAAGGAGAAAGGATTTATATATCATACAGGTGTGGTACAGTCCAAAGATTCTTTCTATGGACAGCATGAGCCGGAAGCAATGCCGGCAGGTTATGAGTTGATCAATAAATGGGAAGCTTGGAAACGAATGGGATGTCTTGCTTCTGAAATGGAATCTGCGGCACTTTTCATCGTAGCCGGTAAACTCAGGGCGAGGATGGGTTCCTGTCTGTTGGTATTGGCAAATCAGGAGAGAGAGAAGCTGGGTCTTGAGAATCCGGTTGTACATGACACAGACATGGCAATCCGGGTAGCTGTAGAGGCAATCCGCAGAATGATTAAAGAAGATCAGGGACAAGTTCTGTAAGAACGGAGGTGACAGAGAATGCAGAATCTGGAAAAATCAATGATCAGCAAACTGATTGAGACTGCAATGGAACAGCTCAAATTTTCTTATACACCTTATTCAAATTTTAAGGTTGGTGCATCATTACTTACAAAAAACGGACAGATTTATACAGGGTGTAACATTGAAAATGCAGCATATACACCGACAAATTGTGCAGAGCGTACCGCGTTTTTTAAAGCGGTCAGTGAAGGAGAACACAATTTTGCAGCGATAGCAATCGTTGGAGGAGCGGAGGATGCCGGTCAGCTGGATTATTGTGCGCCGTGTGGTGTCTGTCGGCAGGTGATGATGGAATTTTGTGAACCGGCTACATTTACGATTATTCTGGCAAAATCAGAACATGAATATTGTATATATAAACTGGAAGAATTATTCCCGATGGGATTTGGACCAAAGAATCTGGAGGAAAACATATGATGAATCGTTTTATCGCATACAATATGCCGAAAATTGAGCTGCACTGTCATCTGGATGGCTCGATGAGTGTGGAACTGACACAGAAGCTGCTTGCCGATATGGGCGAAGAATATACAAAGGAAGAGTTACAGGAGGCTTTGACGGCGCCGATGGACTGTCCGTCTCTTGCAGATTACCTGAAGCGGTTTGATCTGCCGCTTCGCTGCCTGCAGACGAAGGAAGGGCTTCGCGCAGCGGCGGAGGAACTTGCGCTTCGTGCGGCAAAGGAGCAGGTAAAGTATCTGGAAGTACGATTTGCCCCTTCTTTTTCAACGCAGCAGGGACTGAAAATTACAGAGATCATTGAGAGTGTGAATGAAGGATTAAAATCTGCCGAGGCAAAACGCGATATCCATACGGGAATCCTGGTTTGCGCGATGCGGAATCTTGACCAGGAGACAAATCTTTCGATGCTCAAAGATGCAAGAGAACTTCTCGGATCCGGTGTTGTGGGATGTGATCTCGCGGGAGATGAGAAAGCATATCCGACATCCGGGTTTCGTGAGCTTTTTGAGTGGGCAAGAAAGAATGACATGCCTTTTACCATTCATTCGGGAGAATGCGGTAGCACGCTTAACATTCAGACGGCAATCGAGTATGGTGCAAGAAGAATCGGGCACGGAATCGCTATGAAGGACGCCCCGGAACTGATGAAGCTTTGTGCGGATAAGAAGATTGGCGTGGAACTTTGCCCAACGAGCAACTTACAGACCAAGGCGATCAATTCCATCGAGGAATATCCGTTTAAAAAGTTCTACGAAGCGGGAATTCCGATGTCGATTAATACGGACAATCGCACGGTGAGCGATACGACATGTACGGACGAGTATATGAGACTGGTTGATGCAGGGATGTTTAAGGAGGCAATGTGCCAGAAAATCTATATGGCGTCGCTTGCTGCAAGTTTTGCGGATGATTCCGTAAAGCAGGAAGTTTTTAGCAGATGGCCGATTATGTAGTGAACAAAATCTTGAAAAAATCAGATTTTTTCCGTATAATTAAGTTTTGTCAATAACGAAGAGAATGAGCCATTGAAATAGATGGCAGGAGGAACTATATGTCAATCGATCAGAGCAAAATTCGTAATTTTTGCATTATTGCCCATATCGATCATGGCAAGTCTACACTTGCAGATCGTATTATAGAAAAGACTGGTACACTGACCAGCCGCGAGATGCAGGCACAGGTACTTGACAACATGGATCTCGAACGTGAGCGTGGTATCACCATCAAGTCGCAGGCTGTTCGTATTATTTACAATGCGAAGGATGGAGAAGAATATATTTTTAATCTGATTGATACCCCGGGACATGTGGATTTTAATTATGAGGTTTCCCGAAGCCTTGCAGCATGTGATGGAGCAATCCTTGTCGTGGATGCGGCACAGGGTGTTGAGGCACAGACACTTGCCAATGTATATCTGGCACTGGATCATGACCTTGATGTGATGCCGGTAATTAACAAAATTGATCTGCCAAGTGCAAGACCCGATGAAGTCGTGCAGGAGATTGAGGATGTGATTGGAATTGAAGCGGCCGATGCGCCACGCATTTCTGCAAAAACAGGATTAAATATCGAAGATGTACTGGAACAGATCGTGCACAAAATCCCGGCACCGACCGGAGATCCGACAGCGCCGCTTCAGGCATTGATCTTTGATGCAATATATGATTCCTACAAAGGTGTCATCATATTCTGCCGTATCAAGGAAGGTACGGTCAAAAAAGGTACACCAATGCTTATGATGGCAACAGGTGCGAAAGCAGAAGTTGTAGAAGTTGGAACTTTTGGAGCGGGACAGTTCATTCCATGTGACGCACTTGAAGCAGGAATGGTAGGATATATCACAGCCAGTCTTAAGAATGTAAAGGATACCCGTGTCGGAGATACGATCACGAATGCAGAGAATCCTTGTGCAGAACCACTTCCGGGATATAAGAAAGTAAATCCGATGGTATATTGCGGACTTTATCCGGCAGACGGAGCAAAGTATCCGGACTTGAGAGATGCACTTGAGAAACTGCAGCTTAATGATGCTGCGCTTCAGTTTGAGGCAGAGACATCGGTAGCACTTGGATTCGGATTCCGTTGTGGATTCTTAGGACTCCTTCATCTGGAGATCATTCAGGAACGTCTGGAAAGAGAGTACAACCTTGATCTTGTTACAACAGCACCAAGTGTTATTTACAAGATCCATAAGACAAACGGTGATGTGATCGATCTGACAAACCCGACAAACATGCCGGATCCTGCAGAGATTGAATATATGGAAGAGCCTATGGTAAAGGCAGAGATCATGGTGACATCCGAGTACATCGGAGCAATCATGGATCTGTGTCAGGAACGCCGTGGAATCTATCAGGGAATGGAATATATTGAAGAGACAAGAGCCGTGTTGACATATCATCTGCCACTCAACGAGATTATTTATGATTTCTTTGATGCATTGAAATCAAGATCCAGAGGATACGCATCTTTTGATTATGAGATGCTTGGTTATGTACGTTCCGAGCTTGTCAAACTTGACATTCTGATTAACAAAGAAGAAGTGGATGCTCTTTCCTTTATTGTATTCGAAGGAAGCGCTTATGAGCGTGGAAGAAAGATGTGCGAGAAGCTGAAAGAAGAGATTCCAAGACAGCTTTTCGAGATTCCGATCCAGGCAGCAGTCGGAAGTAAGATTATTGCGAGAGAGACAGTTAAGGCAATGCGTAAGGACGTTCTTGCGAAATGTTACGGCGGTGATATTTCACGTAAGAAGAAACTGCTTGAAAAGCAGAAAGAAGGAAAGAAGAGAATGCGTCAGGTTGGAAATGTAGAGATTCCACAGAGTGCATTCATGAGTGTCCTGAAGCTGGATGAGAACTAGATAAAAGAAGGAAGGAAAAGATACTGTTTTTATCAGACAGTATCTTTCTGTATTTAAAGATGAAAAAGAGAAATTTAGAATTATATCTCCATATTCCGTTCTGCGTAAGAAAATGTAATTATTGTGATTTTTTTTCAGCAAGTGGAACAGAGGAAGAACAGGCAGCTTATGTCAGTGCTATGATTCAGGAGATTCAGAGTTATCAGGAATTATCTGGAGAGTATGAAGTTCAGACCATTTTCCTGGGAGGCGGAACACCGTCTCTTCTGACACCGGAACAGATAGAACAGATTTTTAATGCAATTTATCATACATTTTCAGTAAATGAGAATGCAGAGATCACAATGGAAATGAATCCGGGAACAGTTGATATCGAGAAACTTCATGCCATGAAAGCAGCAGGGGTGAACAGACTGAGTATTGGACTTCAGTCGGCACAAAATGAAGAACTGAAAATGCTAGGAAGAATCCATACATTTGAAGAATTCCTTGAGACTTGGAAACTGATAGAACAGGCTGGATTCAAAAACCGGAATATAGACCTCATGTCCGCACTTCCGGGACAGACGATAGAAAGCTATGAAGATACACTTTCAAAAGTTCTGGCACTTGAGCCGGAACATATATCCGCATATAGTCTGATCTTAGAGGAAGGTACTGTATTCTATGACTGGTATGAAAAAGGAAAGTTAGATCGTGGCGCATGGAAACTTCCGTCAGAGGAAGAAGAATATGCGATGGGAGAGTTGACAATACTAAGACTCGCAGAAGCCGGAATGTATCGATATGAGATTTCCAATTATGCAAAGCCGGGAAAAGAATGCAGACATAATCTCGGCTATTGGGATCGAGTGGAATATCTTGGAATCGGAGCAGGGTCCTCCTCATTGATCAAAGGAGAGCGGTTTGATCATATTCGAGATCGGAAAGCATATATTGAAAAGATTAGAAATGGCGAGTCGATTCTTATTGACAGAGAAATTCTTTCCGTGGAATCGCAGATGGAAGAGTTCATGTATCTGGGGCTTCGAAAAGTAGAGGGAGTTTCGAGAACAGATTTCCAGAATTATTTTGGAAAGAATGTGGATGATGTCTATGGAAAAATTCTTGATAAATTAGAAGAAGAACAATTGCTGGAATTTAGTGGAGATCGAATCAGACTGACGCATCGGGGGATGGATGTCAGCAATTGTGTGCTGGCAGAGTTCTTGTTTTAAAGGCTGAAAACCAAAATTGTGCAAAATCAACCAAAAACAGTCATGAAATTTGTTGATTAGTTTGATTGACTATGAACGAGTTTGAACGTATAATACAAGCATAAAGAAAAACAATGGTCAGAGAGAAGGAGAATGCAAAATGATTTACACAGTAACATTTAATCCGTCATTGGATTACATTGTCTCTGTTGAGGACTTTAAGCTTGGACTTACGAATCGAACGAGTTCAGAGCTGATCCTTCCAGGTGGAAAGGGCATCAATGTTTCTACAGTGCTTGGTAATCTTGGTATCGAGAATACTGCACTTGGATTTTTAGCCGGATTTACCGGAAAAGAGATTGAAAGAAGACTCAAAGAGATGGGAGTTGCATCTGATTTTATTGAGATCAATGAAGGTGTATCTCGAATCAACCTGAAGTTAAAATCAATCGACGGAACAGAGATTAACGGAAGTGGACCGGTGATTTCTCCGGAAGATGTAGAGAAGCTGATGGAAAAGCTTGACAAACTTGGCGAAGGTGATGTTTTATTCCTGGCAGGAAGCATTCCGACTTCTATGCCGGATGACATGTATCAGAAGATTATGGCGAAGCTTGATGGCAAAGGTGTCATGATTGTTGTAGACGCAACGAGAGATCTGCTGTTGAACGTTCTTGAATATCATCCATTTTTAATAAAACCGAACAATCATGAACTTGGAGAGATTTTTGATGTGGAACTTCTGACAAGAGAATCTGTTGTACCATATGCAAAGAAACTGCAGGAAAAAGGAGCAAGAAATGTTCTTGTATCCATGGCAGGAGAAGGTGCCGTTCTTGTAGCAGAAGATGGAAGTGTTTATGACACTCCGGCGCCGAAAGGGGAATTAAAAAACGGTGTTGGAGCAGGAGACTCTATGGTAGCCGGATTTATGGCAGGCTGGATGGAGAAACATGAATACAGACACGCATTCCACATGGGAGTTGCATCAGGAAGTGCAAGTGCATTTTCAGAGAATCTGGCAACAAAAGAAGAGATTGCCGGAGTATATCAACAGGTTGTAAAGGAGGAGCGGTAGGGATTCATGGCTTCAGGTCCTTTTTTAAAAGGAGATAATAAAAATGCTTACAGAACAGAGATATCAGATTATTTTGGATTTGCTGAAAGAAAAGAAAAGTGTTACGGCGACAGAACTGAAAGAGATTTTAGACACATCAGAGTCTACGGTAAGAAGAGATATTACTGCACTTCATAAAGCCGGAAAGCTTATCAAGGTATTTGGCGGAGCGGTTGCGCTAGAAGATGAAGGCACTGTCTCTGCTTATGAACCGACAGTTGAGCAGAAGAGCGAACTCTATGTGGAAGAGAAAAGGAAAATCGCGCAATATGCGGCAGAACTGATCGATGAGGAAGACTTTATTTATCTCGATGCAGGAACAACGACAGGTTATATGATTGATGCTCTTGGACATACCAATGCAGTTTTTGTGACAAATGCTGTTTCACATGCACAGAGGCTGGCAGCTAAGGGAATCAAAGTGTTTCTGATTGGCGGAGAACTTAAGAACTCTACAGAGGCAGTGATCGGTGCTCAGGCAATGAAGAATCTGCAGGAATATCATTTTACCAAAGGATTCTTTGGAGCAAATGGAATCACAAAAGCAGAAGGATTCACGACACCGGATGCGAATGAGGCTCTGGTGAAACAAACGGCGATCGAGAGATGCAGGAACAGGTTTGTCCTTGCAGATCATTCAAAATTCGGATCTATCAGTTCAGTGACATTTTCTGCTTTTGCGAATGCAAAGATTCTGACAGATGGCTGCCCGGCAGAGTATCAGGAGCTGGATTGTGTGATAGGGGTGGAAGAAAGCTCGTTAATTTGAGTTCATTTCTTAGTGGGCAAGGTGAAATAAAAATGGATACAAGTACTGAAAAACATAATTTTCCACATTCGAAATTAGAGAAAGAAGAGGATATCTTAGAGCAGTTGTGTATCTGGAAGACACAGAATATCTCATTAGATCTGGAACGAATCTGTCAGCATTTCAGAATGGAGAAAAGAGATATAGTGGTGTGTCTCAAGAGGATGCAAAAGGAAGGATATCTTGAAAAATTAATTGCAGGACAGGAGATACAATTGACAGATTATGGGCTATCTGTAGGAAATGATTGTATTTACCGGCATAATTCAATCAGTCAGATGTTACAGTTTATTGGTGTAAATGAAAAGACGGCAGACCAGGATGCATGTCGGATTGAACACATTGTAACCGATGAATCTACGAGAGCAATCTGCCAGTTTATCAATTATGAAAACATGTACTATGAGAGAAGAATAAGAAATTCAGAACTGACAGACCGTTATGAAAAAGGAAACTATATTTTTTCAATGCAGATGTATAGTCTGGAGCAACGCTGTCCTAGAAAATTAAAGAAGGAATATCATTGTTATTCCAGGAATGTAATTCTTGAAATAACAAAAAAGGGTTATTTTAAATTACAGAAAGTGAGCAGTCTGGGAAACAAAAGATTATGGTATAAGAACTATGATAAACAGTGGGTTTTAGCTGAACAAGGAGCACAAGGAGAACAGATTCCATCCAGAGTCTTTGAATTTATTATAAAGCCGAATGACAGAGTGATTGAGGGAAAACTTCTGATTGCATTTATGCCGGAGAATCAGACAGAACCGGAAGTGTGGGACTGTGGACAACTAGAAGTGGAAATATGGTAGAGGAATTGAGTCATGAACAGGAACCAGACAGTAGAAATTAATCATCTGACAGTATTACAAATTCAGTATCTGACAGAATTGGAACAACTGGAAAAGGGAAGAGGGATAATTGGTGCAGTTGCTGCAAAATGTGGCGTAAAACATCCAACAGTAAGCCGATTCTTTAAAAGTTGTATAGAAAAAGGATATCTGACCGAAAGTCTTGAATTCACGGATAAAGGGAAAAAGATGCTCCGTTGGCATCAGAAAGTCCAAAAAGACGTTAGGGAGTATCTGGAACGCAGTGGGATTACAGAAGGAATCGATGATGTTCTGAAAGGAATGATCGAAAATATTGATTACAGAAGACTGGAAGAACTTACAAAAAGCCATATGCGAATCAATAAAGAAATTCAAATGCAAAAAGAACAGAATCAGATTAGAAACATAGAAGAACTTGTGGAGTATGGCAATCATCCAGTTGTGATTTCTATCCTGCAGACAGATGGGAGTCGTCGATCCATGGCAGAAAATGGATTCGAACCTCTCGGGATTGTGAAACGTAATAAAAGAGGCTGTTATCTCGAATTGACAATCAGAGAAATGCATGCGGTATCTCGGATTAATGGAAAACAGATGAAAGGGCATCTTACCTGTCTGAAATATTTGCAAGGTGATATGTATAAAATTGCAGATGTAAAGAACGGAAGGATAAAAATACCTTTGAATGCATGTGGTTTTCAGAATTTTGACCATGGAACGTTACGTGGAAATCTTTTGATTACTGTGTCCAGTTCGGTTGGAGAAGCACATATGCCAGAGAGTACAGCACGATTGATTTTTAAGCTGTAAGTGTTAAAAATGCGAGAGGTTAACAGATAATAGATTTAATAAATATGTCTTAAAAGAAGTAATGTATGTAAAATCAGGAGCATATAGTACTTCTTTTTTTATGGTATAATGCCGCTGTTTTACAATTTATTAACAAGTAAAAAGAAAAAAATATTGATAAAAATTATCAAATAGTATGAAAAATAACGTATTTATAAGGAGATTAGAAAATGAAGATTTCGTACTTAAGGGTACGAAATAAGTGGAAAAATATTGACAATCAGAAAGAGTATAATATATATTTTAACAGGATAATAGTCACAACTAACAACAAATGGAAGAAACTAACCTTGCGTGTTCGGAAATGACCATCATTATCTTATAAATACAGATGAAAATAAGTGATAAAGGAGAGGAGTATGGAGAAGAAAAATAAAACGAGAAAAAATCCTTTAAAAATAGTATGGATTGTGCTTGGATTTCTTTGCCTGGGACTTGGTACGGTAGGAATTGTACTTCCTATCCTGCCAACCGTTCCGTTTTACATGGCAACGCTGTTCTGCTTTGCCAAGAGTTCAAAGAAACTGCATGACTGGTTTATAGGAACAAATTTATACAAGAAACATCTGGACAGCTTCGTCCAAAAAAGAGCCATGACAATGGGAACAAAGTGCAAGATTATCGGAATGGTAACAGCGGTTATGCTGATTGGTTTTATCTGTATGAAGAATGTACCAATTGGAAGAATCTGTATCACAGTAGTGTGGGTATGCCATTTGTTATATTTCTTCCTGAAAATTCAAACGATAAAGTCTGGGGAACAGGAACTGGAGGCTGCAGAATAAATGGATTCAATCGAAAAGAAGCGGCAGAAGGAACAGCGCGTTGTGGAAGAAATGATCCGGCTGTACTGCCAGAAGCATCATAAAGAATATGACAAAACGACAGGAAAGATGTGTCCTTCCTGTCAGGAACTTTCGGATTATGCCAGACTCAGAAGCCAGAAATGTCCCTTTATGGAAGAGAAAACATTCTGTGCGAACTGTAAGGTGCATTGCTACAAGCCGGAGATGAGGGAGAAGATCCGGAAGGTTATGCGGTTTTCCGGACCGAGGATGCTTCTGTATCATCCGGCGCTGGCAGTATGGCATTTGATATGCAGTAAAAAAGAATCGAAGAAATAAACAAAAGGATAAGATTTTTATGATTAAAACAAGACTGGTGGGACTTTTATCCCACGCAAAAAAGTATATTGTCTACACCATCCTGTGGCAGTGGGCAGCATTGATCTCACAGGTGCTGGCAGTATTTACGATTGCTGATCTGTTGGAGCGCGTGGTCTATCGTGCGGTGACAGTGCCGGTGATTGAGAAGACAATCCTGATCCTCGCACTGGTGGTGATCATACGATTTGTATGCGAACGGATGGGAGCAAAGTCTTCTTATCTGGCGTGCGTAGATGTGAAATGGATTCTGCGTGAAAAGATTTATGAGAAAATGTTGAAGCTGGGAGCTTCCTACAGTGAGCAGGTATCCTCTTCGGAGGTCGTACAGGTGTCAACTGAGGGTGTGGAGCAGTTGGAAACATACTTTGGAAAATATCTCCCACAGTTATTTTACAGCCTGATCGCACCGCTGACCTTGTTTATCATTCTTTGTAGAGTGAGTCTGAAAGCGAGCGTTATCCTGCTGATCTGTGTACCATTGATTCCAATTTCTATCGTGGTAGTACAGAAAGTAGCGAAGAGATTATTGAGTAACTATTGGAGTATTTATACCGGACTCGGGGATTCTTTTCTGGAAAATCTGCAAGGACTTACAACTTTAAAAATCTATCAGGCAGACCAGCAGAAAGCAGACGAGATGGATGTGGAATCCCAGAACTTCCGCAGGATTACGATGAAGGTGCTGACCATGCAGCTCAATTCCACCAGTGTGATGGATATTGTGGCATATGGTGGAGCAGCGATCGGTATGGCAGTGGCTGTATCTGAATTCTTAAAGGGAAATATCAGTGTAGCAGGAACATTATGTATCGTTCTGCTTGCCAGCGAGTTTTTCCTGCCGCTCAGGCTGCTTGGTTCGTTCTTTCATATCGCAATGAATGGTATGGCAGCGAGTGATAAGATTTTCAAGATTTTAGATTTATCAGAACCACAGGCAGGAGAAAAAACACTACCGGATGGAGCGTTAGATATTACATTAAAAGATGTGCACTTTTCTTATGAAGAGGACAGAGAGATTTTAAAAGGAATCAACTTAAATCTTCCGGCAGAAAGTTTTGTATCACTGGTTGGTGAATCCGGATGTGGTAAGAGTACGATTGCCGGAATCCTTGCAGCAAAGATCCTTGCAACTTCTGATGCAGCACTGCTTGAGAAGTTAGAAGCATACAGTGAAGAAATGAAAGATCAGGTAAAAGGAGTGGAATTTCTGAAATCACTCGGTTATGTAGACGAAAACCGCATCGGTGTACATGGTTGGAGCTTCGGCGGCTTCATGACCACCAATCTCATGCTGACCTATAATGATATCTTTAAGGTAGGTGTAGCCGGTGGTCCGGTTATCGATTGGGGGTATTATGAAGTAATGTATGGCGAACGCTATATGGACAGTCCGCTCAGCAACCCGGAAGGCTATAATAAAGCAAATCTGAAATTGAGAGCCGGCGACCTGAAGGGACGGCTGATGCTGATTCATGGTGGTGAAGACCCCACCTGTGTACCACAACACAGCTACACCTTCCTGCGTGCATGCATTGATGCAGGTACACATCCCGACTTCTTCATCTACCCGGAAGACGGACACAATATGTTCGGCCGTGACCGTGTTCACTTATACGAACATATCACCCGCTATTTTGAAGACCATCTAAAATAATAAATTCAATATCAGAATATGAAACTGTTACTATTAGGCTCAGGCGGACGCGAACACGCCCTGGCATGGAAGATTGCCCAAAGCCCCAAGATTGAGAAACTGTATATAGCTCCGGGAAATGCCGGAACAAGCGAGGTAGGCGAAAATGTAGCTATCAAAGCCGACGACTTTGCAGCCATCAAAGAGTTTGTAGTAAAAAACGATATAAACATGGTAGTGGTAGGTCCCGAAGACCCACTGGTTAAAGGAATATACGATTACTTCAAGAACGACGAAGCACTGAAAAACGTACCTGTTATCGGTCCGTCAAAGGCGGGTGCCGTACTGGAAGGAAGCAAAGAATTTGCAAAAGGATTCATGCAGCGTCATCACATTCCGACTGCCGGTTATAAGAGCATTACTGCCGCTAATCTGGAAGAAGGTTTGGCATTTCTCGAAACACTGGAAGCTCCGTATGTACTGAAAGCCGACGGACTGTGTGCAGGCAAGGGGGTATTGATTCTGCCTACACTGGAAGAAGCCAAGAAAGAATTAAAAGAAATGCTGAGCGGTATGTTCGGTGATGCTTCCGCCACTGTAGTCATTGAAGAGTTTCTGAGTGGCATCGAATGTTCCGTATTCGTTCTGACCGATGGAAAGAACTACAAGATTCTGCCCGAAGCAAAAGACTACAAACGCATCGGCGAAGGCGACAAAGGGCTGAACACCGGTGGTATGGGTAGTGTATCTCCTGTTCCGTTTGCCGACAAAGCATGGATGGAAAAAGTGGAAGAACGTATCATCCGCCCCACAGTAGAAGGACTGGCAGCAGAAGGCATCGACTATAAAGGCTTTATCTTCTTCGGCCTGATTAATGTAAAAGGCGAACCGATGGTCATTGAATACAATGTACGCATGGGCGACCCGGAAACGGAAAGTGTCATGCTGCGCATCAAGAGTGACTTGGTGGAACTGCTTAAAGGCGTGGCAACAGGCAATCTGAATGAAAAAGTCCTGGAGATAGACCCCCGTTCGGCAGTATGCGTCATGCTGGTATCCGGCGGATATCCGGAACATTATGACAAGGGATTTGCCATCAGCGGAGTAGAAGAGATTGAAAACAGCATTGTATTCCATGCAGGAACAGCACT
>OHUD01000741.1_pt1 | contig 13470 bp, 9 predicted proteins | sample 1579021 | NCBI WGS metagenome assembly OHUD01 (sample SAMEA3879597, study PRJEB24766) | human gut metagenome | biome: human-associated habitat; feature: feces | place: USA | collected 1985/1987
CCTAAATCTCTATCCTTTTGTAGATTTAACTACTTGAAGACCTTAGGTTGCTACCTTACACCGTAGGGACAAATACACTTTGAAACATAGTTGTTGTGTACTCTGTATGATATTTCATTCATACAGGAATGTATTGAAAAACCAGCAATACACTCTTCCCTAATCTTTCGTCCTTTCGGACGCCTACTACTCTTACGATGCTGCATAGCTTCTTCTACGTGTAACCATAGTCTTCGGAAGACCGCACTATATATTCCATATCCCGCAGGACTTAGGACTTCAAGTTACGACTTCTTCACGCTTTATACGTGGGTGGATACAGCCACCTCGCATAGTGAAGTATTATCTCGCACACCACCTATAGCTTTGATATGCTATCATCAGTGTTGTTTCTGTGTGGCAAGGGTAATTCTCCCTTGATTTCGAGATTTAAGTTCTAACAGTTCATTCTTATTTCTAAGTGATTTCTGTCGGTCAATTTCGATAAGTTTATCAGACTTACCTTGTGCGACAACGTTTCGCACGGTTCTTGTAATAATGGCTTTCATCAACAAAAAGCCTGTCTACACCAAGTTCCTCAAAGGTTACAACATCATCTTTCTTCGTCTGGTCATTGAGTTTATCCAATTTCTGACGAATGGATTTCTTTGACTTTTCAAGCTGTTTAACTGAGAAGTTTTCCCCTCGGTTTCGCTTCAGTTCCGCAATTCCTTCGGTTATCTCCTCAAGCTGCTGTTCAAGGATTGCCCTCTGTCTTTCAATGGACATCGGGATTTTTTCAAACTGTGAATGACCGATAATAACTGCGTCATAATCTCCGGTTGCAATCCTGCCGCAGAACTTTTTACGGTTCTTGGTTTCAAAATCTTTCTTTGTTGCAACAAGGATATTTGCCGCCGGATAGAGTTGCAAATACTCAGCCGCCCATTGTTCGGTCAAGTGATTTGGTACAACAAACAGTGACTTGTTACAAAGCCCAAGCCTTTTCGACTCCTGTGCTGCCGCTACCATTTCAAAAGTTTTTCCTGCTCCGACTGCGTGTGCAAGAAGCGTATTTCCTCCGTAAAGGATATGGGCAACTGCATTTTTCTGATGTTCCCTGAGTTCGATTTCAGGGTTCATACCATTGAAAATAATATGGCTTCCATCATACTCACGGGGTCTGACGCTGTTGAACTTCTCATTGTAGAACTTGCAAAGCCTTTCCCTTCGTTCAGGGTCAGACCATATCCAGTCCTGAAATTCCTGCTTAATCATTTCCTGCTTCGACTGAGCAATCGCTGTTTCCTTTTTATTCAGGATAGCCTTTTTCCTGCCCTCATCATCTTCGATATAATCAAAGATACGCACATCTTTTAAGTTCAGCGTTTCCTCGATAATCTTATAAGCATTGATGCGGGAAGTACCGTAAGTGTTATATGCCCTTACATTTCCTTTGTCGTAAGATTTACCCTCAATATTCCACTCACTCGTAAATGGAGAGAAGTGAACTTTGATATTCCACTGTGCATAGCGTGGTGTTTCAAGCAAATGAAAGATAAACTCCTGCACATCGTCCGGTGGCAGCCAAGTTGCACCAAGTCGCACGGAAATTTCACTTGCAGTCAGGTCTTTCGGCTGCACCTTTTGAAGTGCTTCCACATTGACCTTATAATCTTCCGGATAGAGTTCTGCCGAGTTCTTTGCAATTCTCAGCTTCTCCCTGACATTACCCGAAAGGTATTCATCAGCCATCAGATACTTCGGTTCGTAAGAATTTCCATACTCATAAAGCGGATTCAGGAAGATAACACCCTTCAAATCCTCAAAGATTTCATTCTCCGATTTACCGGAAAGCTCCATCATATAGTCCATATCAATCGTGGCTTTTTCTCCAAGAGATACCGCCAACGCTTCGCTTGCAGTATCAACAGAAGTAACCGGAGTATGCGGCTTAATTGTTCTCTTGGAAAACATATCTGCCTTACGCTCCAGTTCTCCGTCCTCTCCGATTATCTCCAATGCGGAAAGCAAAGAGAATGAACTGTCCTGCGAGAAAGCAGAAGTATTTGCACGGCTGTTAATGAGTCCGTACTTACCTGAAAAGGTATCATAAAGTCTGTTTAATCGCTCCTGCTCCGCTTTGATTTCGCTGTCAGGGTAATCTTCTGTCTGCAATTCAATCAGCGTTCTGACGGAATTTCTAATGGCAATCATACCCTTAATTCGGTTCTCTGCGGTTGCCGATACCTCCACCGGAGTCATACGGGAATTTTCACGATAGTAGATTTTATCGTCCACCACCGTATAGGAAAAGTTTCTCACTGTCGGGTCTGCCGGAATAGAATTATCTTCCTCCTCCAGTTCTTCCTCGGCTTCATATTCCGTGATTTCCCCGTGAATGTTTGCTACCGCTTCATCAAGCTGTGCTGCAAGGTCTGAATTTTCATACGGCACACAAGTTGCTTCCATACCGAAACGCCCTGATACCATTTTCATTTCTCCAAGTATCATTTCGGGGTGCTGCACAAAATAAGAGTTCATCTTAATTCCGTTCTCATCGGTATCAAGATGAACCCAATCCGGCTCAATATCTATCAGTCTGTCACGCTTTTGCAGGATAAGAATATCCGAAACGACTTCCGTTCCTGCATTACCCTTAAAGGTATTATTCGGCAATCGGATTGCTCCAAGAAGCTCTGCTCTCTGTGCAATATACTTTCGTACTGCTAAAGTTTCCTTGTCCATTGTGCCTTTGCTCGTTACAAAAGCCATCACACCGCCGGGTCTTAACTTATCGAGGGACTTTGCAAAAAAGTAATCGTGTATCAGGAACTTATGCTTGTCATACCTTTTATCCGATACCTTAAAATCTCCAAAAGGCACATTTCCGACAACGCCATCAAAGAAGCTGTCCGGTAAATTGGTTTCTTCAAATCCCTGTGCCGCAATGGTTGTTTTCTGGTAAAGCTGCTGTGCAATGCCTGCGGAAATCGTATCAAGTTCCACACCGTAAATCTTACTGTCCTGCATTGAGTCAGGCAGCATACCGATGAAATTACCAATACCGCAGGACGGCTCTAACAAATTGCCCTCCTTAAAGCCCATTTGCTCCATTGCCTTATAAATGGCTGTGATAACTTCGGGCGGCGTGTAGAACGCAGTCAATGTGCTTTCTCTTGCCGAAGCATATTCCTCCGATGTTAATACCGAAGAAAGTTCCAGATATTCAGTTGCCCACGCTGAATTATTTTCATCAAAGGCTTCTGAAAGTCCACCCCAACCGACATACTTTGATAAGATAATTTGTTCCTCAGGAGTGGCAAATCTGTTTTCTTCCTGACACTTTTTAAGAAGCTGTATCGCCATAATATTTCTGCGGAAGCGTTCCTTTTTACCTACCGTTTCAACCTCATTTTCTCTGAGATTAAAGGTATGACGGTCTGCCATAGGCACATCAGGGTGCAGGTCAAAGCCCTTGACCTTTTTCTTCTGCTCCCAAGCAGGAACTATCGGCTCAGGCTCTTTATCATAACCGTTTCCTATGCGATACCCCTGATGATACATCTCATCATAGCTGTCAAAACCTGACTGTGAAGCTACTATCTCTCGATAATCTTCAATTGGCATACTGCCCATATTGGTCTGAACTTCTTCCGTTTCATTTCTTTCTTCGGCAGGTTCTTCCTTCACAATCAAATGCTCATTCATCGGGTTCTCACGCACTTTTCTGTCAAACTCTGTGCGTGAAAATTCCTTATTGAACAGTGGCATATCATAGTCATAGAGCATTACTCTCTCATCATCAACAGATAAGATTTCATACTCAGAAGCACCGATATACACCTTATCGCCAAGATGATATTCATACTGCACATCTTGCGGCTGTTCTGCTTCTTCAGGTTCTTTTTCGGTTGGTTCGACCTCCTGCTCCGGTGGTGCATTAGAGAGTATCTCACGATTTCTTTTCGTTTCCTCGATTTTGGCTCTGCGTTCCTCTTGACTTTCAAGCCACTGAGGATAGTGTTCTTTTTCCTTTGGATTTAAGTATCTGTCCATTCGGATAAGTTCCCCGATACGCTTCTCCACCTGCGACCACGAAAGTGTGATATGTGGATTTTCTTTACCGATGCCTTTCGTAATCGTAATACCTTTTCCATCGTGGCTCTCATCAATCCCTGCCCCAATTATGACGGGATAAGAACCGCCCCAACCGTATTCATTTTTCAAGAAGTCGGCATTTTCTTTTGCAGAAAGGCTTTTTTCAAACTGCTCATAGATACGCATTTTCCCCTCAGAAAATCCGCTTCCGTTCGCAAGAACAGCGTCGATAATCTCCTGAGAAAAAGTAAAGGCAGAGGTTTTCTTTTCCTCTGCCCGACCGTCTAATATGAATGTCATCTGACCGTCCATTGACGGCAATGGTTTTATGCTGTCACTTAATTCTCCCAGTAATCGCATAGCTTCAAAATGACGGGCAATAACAGCCCAATCATAAAAGCTCTGTGCGGTTCTGCTGTCGTATTTGCCCTCCCACAAATGCAGAACGTTTTCAAAGGTCTTGTACCCTACTGTCCTGCCGTCCTCTAAAGTAAGTTCGGTATAATCATTATTGAAAATACTCTTTATATACTCTGTGCGGTCTTTGTTATCAGGATTACGTTCATAATAATCTTTGATTTCTTCCAGACTTGCTGACAAATGTGGTGTCGTTCTGAGAATTTCATTGATTACTTCATCACGTCCAAAGAACGGAAGGCTTTTATCCTCGTGCGTTCTGTCGTAATACTCTAAGCGAATATCACTTCCGCTTTCACGATTTCCTGTGCCGAGCTGCGAAGGGAGTTCATCAGACGAACCCATTTCATCATATCCTCCGCTTTCATCTGTTCGGTCACTCCCTCTTTCTGTGCCATCTGGCTCAGGATTGTTTCCTCCATCTTGCTGGCTCTCTGTTCCACTTCCGCCAAGTGCTGTGTCAGTTCGCCCCTCGTCAGGAGATTGTAGTAAAGGACTCTGTGATGTTCCTTCAGAAACTCTCTCCTCATCTGATCGTATCTGCCCAACGTCACTTCCGGCTGCTGTGGAAGTTTCAGGTTCGGAAGGCTGTAATCGCCCACCATCGTGTAGGTCAGTTCGTTCATTGTCCAAACTCCTTTCGTCGTTATTTTCAACCTTATTGTATTCATTTCTGTCCTGACCGACAATTATGCGATTTTGACGATTGAGTGCAGTAATTGTTTTAGATATTTCCGTCAATCCCATTTCTGCAATATCACTGGTAGCAAATCCAAGTGCATTGAGTGTTTCCTGCGTATTGAAGTTAGTAACATCTCTGAAATCATCAAGTTCAAAATAACCGTCCGTATCAACGCCAAGCCTTGACATCATCATATATGCCACACTATTTGTCACGACATTTTTATAAATGAAAGCCACAATATCCTCTTCCACTTCCTCAAAGGAACTGCCCTCGGTTGCATAGTAAAGGTCTTGCAGATAATCAGGGATATTATCCTCTGCCGCATTTCTTGCTGCTCCCATAATTGCTTCGGCAAGACTGCTCTTATTCTCAATCTCTCCGAAAGTGCTTTCCAATGTTTCAATCACATCAGCTTCGTATTCCTGACGCATATCCCAAATCGGGACTGTTCTTGAATATCTGCTTTCGTGAGTATCTGAAATATCAAAGTAATGTGTCAGTCTTTGCCGTGAACGGTTCTCATCAGCAAAAACAGCAATACCTCTGGCACCTCGGTTGACCCATCTGCCAAAAATTTTGTTCCACTGCTCTATCTCAAGAACCGCTGTTGCATCGGGTCGCTGTGCATATACAAGAAGCTGTTCGTCATAGCGTAACTTATAATTTCGGCAAGCCGAAGCCAAGAATGCCTGCCAGTTCTGAGGATTTGATACAACCGTTTTGCAGGTGCGGTTGTAAAGCTCAGAAATAAGGTCATATTTTCGTGCCATTACTCTTGCACCTCCTTATCGCTGTTTTTCTCTGTTTTTGGTCTTGTTTTTTGACGGTTCGGATTGATTGACAGGTTCAACTTTGCTTCCATTAAGCTCCATTTTTTCAGCAAACTCGCATATATGATAGCAGCAATTTCCGACATACAAATGGTAGTCATCAATATACTTGCACACTCTGTCTGCTGTGTGTCCATCACGAAAAGTAATCCTGATTTTTCCACCATCGGGAATATAGAATTTTAAATTGTAATGACTGTCTATAAATCGAATTTGCTTTTCCTGCGGCTCTGCTCTATTCTCCTGTTGCTTCATTTTCCTTACCTCTCATTTTTGTTGCTTCATCAGAACCGCCGCCCAAATACGAAAAGAGTTTACCGGACTTTGTATTCTTCTGAAGCTCCATAATCACACCCATATCAGGAATCGTGATATTCGGGATTTTCAGGATTGCTTCCATATCAAGCTGCTGCAACTTTTTCTCCGTATCACAACCGGAGTCAAAGAGTTTATTCAGCACCTTGACCTTATTCTGAAAAGTTGCTTTGTCTTTCACGAAAATACCTCCTTAACTAATGTTGATTACAATAGAAATACTACCGCTCTGCTCTTCTTTCTGCGGATTACGTGAATACTCAGGAAAAAGGGACTGTACTCTCTGCCTTGCCCTGCGTATGGTTTCAAAACAAGGAAGTCCGTATGCTCGGTAATTAAATACAATATCCTCAAGCGGAAGATTTCCGGCAGGTATATATCCGTACCGATTGTAATAATGCAGAATGAGAAGCATATCATCATACCTCGACATCGGGCATTCCTTTAAGATTTCAAGCACTCGGCTCTCCACCGTTTTCTGTTGTTTCATAATGTTCCTCCAAAAATTAAAGGGACAGAGTTTTTACGCTCTGCCCCGACTGGTTAATGTTCGCTTGTTACTTACTTCTTACGGTTTTTAACCTGAAGAAAGATAAAGCCGCCGACAATAACGGCGACTAATGCGATAGCGATAATTGTCTTTGCTTCCATTACTCGTTACCCTCCTTTTTCTTCTTTTTGTGTGCAACAACAGAAGTTACGGCGATACCGACAGCAGAAAGTCCGGCAAGGACATACCAAAGTTTCATATTGGTATCATCTCCTGTTTTCGGAGTATCCCTCAACTCATTGTGCATTTTTACAACGGCTGTTTCATCAAGTTTGATAGTAACATTCTGGTCGGCAGGTGTGATATATGCGGCAGACGCATTGTTTGCCACTTCTGATACGGTATATTCGCCAATACGAAGTCCCTCAATCACGATTTCGCCGTTCTTATCTGTTTCAAATGTCATATCATAACCGTTTGCTCCGGTTACTCTGAACGCAAAACCTTTAACCTTACCGTCCGAAGATGTCTTGACGATTTTCAGTGTTCCACGCATAGCTTCATTGATAAATCCAACACCAGCCTTATTCTCAACGGAATAAGTTGTTTCGTCTTTCTCAATGAAAACAGAGTATTCTCCCTTATCAAGCAGGAAGCCCTCCGGTGCTTTGGTTTCACGGACAATATATTTTCCGTAAAGCAGCTCTTTCATCTCATAAATTCCGGTTTCAGTTTCTTCAAGATTTCCGATAAGTTCATCGCCATCATCAATCTTTCCGTTCTCATTGGTGTCCTTATATACCTCAAAGGTTGCACCCGTAAGTTTGTTATCCGGATATTCAGCGTCCACCTTCGTGAGTCTGATATTGCCGTGAACATACTCATTGACAATCTCAATTTCAACTACCTGCTCGGCTTTGCTGATATTGACCTCATACGCTTTTTCATCAAGAACAAATCCCTTTGGCTGCTCGATTTCTCTTACAATCCATTTGCCATAAGGAACTTTTGCAAAAGAAAAACTACCGTCTTTTGCAGAGGTAGTCGTCATAAGTGCAGTATCCTTTGTAAATTCTGTTTCTTCGGCTTTGAAGATACCGATAACAGCACCCTCAAGTGCTTCTCCATTCTCGTCAATCTTCTTCCCTGATACAGAACCATAGATAAGTTCATTCTTGATTTCTTTTCCGTCATTCACTTTGATTTCAACCGTTGCGGTATCCTGACCTGCGTATTCAAATACAACCGGATACTTCGTATCAGAGAGAATATAATGCTCATCGGTTGCAATCTCTTTGACATAGTATTTGCCAAACGGAAGGTCTGACTTCATAACAGCAGTTCCATTTTCATTTACGCTGACAATCTCAATCAGTCCATCAGCCGGAATAACTGTACCGCTTGCAGATACAATATCTTCTGCGGCATAAAGACCAAAGCTGATATTTTTGATTTCTCCGTTATCGCCAATACCAAATGTCTTATCCTTTTCAATGACTTTTGCAAGGCTTACCTGCACTTTCTGTCTTTCGTTATAGAACGATGTGGAAGTTTCGGTAACAGAGATATTCTGACCTGCATAAGTAAGCTCAACCGTATGTGTTTCTCCACTGACTACCATTCCGTAAGGTGCGGTAATTTCCTTGACCTCGTATTTTCCGAGATAAAGTTCTTTGCTCTTAACAAATCCATCGGAGCTTGTTGTGATAGTATCTACCACTTCGCCCTTTGAATAGCGGAGTGTACCATCCGGTGTACTAATATCTTCCGCAGCACGGACTTCATAAACTGCACCCTCAAGTCCTGCCACTTCATAAACAGGCTGATAAACAACATCACTGTCCTCAGAACCACTTACATTGACACCACTAAATACTTCTCCGGTCTTTTCAACCGTGATAGTACCTTTCTGTGCCATATTCGGCTTATTGACTTTCACAACAGTTACGCCACCTTCCTCTGTGGAATTTTCTTCGGTAATATCAAAATATACCGGAGTATCATCAAGTACATATCCGTATGGAGCTTGTACCTCTACGATAGAATATCCCTTGCCGTAATCCAGTTTCTCAGGTGTGACAAGAGAACCATTTGCATCGGTATAGAACACATCAATCGTGGTCGGTGTCGGATAAGTAAAGGTCATTTTGACCTGATTACCCTGCGGGTCGTAAATCTTAAATCCTGCTCCTGCATACGGAATACTCTTTCCGCTTTCTGCGTCCACCTTAACTACATTGACAAAGCTCTCGAAGTTACGGTTATTGATGAGATAACGATAAGTCTGTGCGTTCTGTGAAATGAACACATCAAAATCATCCATCATCTCTCTGCCTTCCCAACCGGAAGTCTGGTGTACGGTATAAATACCATACGGCATATCTTTTGTCTGACCGAAGCCATTTTCATCGCATACGATAGTATCTCTCTCGTCTTTATTGGCTGCGTCATAGCTTCCGGCAGATTTCAGGTAAATCTCAAAGGAAGCACCCTTTTCAGGTGTTTCAATCTTTGTTTCTCCATCATCAGTGTGTTTAATGATAGCCACATTGCCTTTGATTACCTGCTCGGTTACATCATTGGAAGTAAGGTTGTGTTCCACCTCATAAAGTTTCGGGTCTGCACCTACTTCATGGATAGTCTTATCAAGCAAATATCCCTCTGACGGTGTAATTTCTCGGATTGTCCAGTCGGTATCACAAACATATTCTTTGGTAGTGAACTGACCGTTTTCATCAGTAACATACTTATCTACAAGCGTTTCGCCCTTATAGATACCGTAAACTGCTCCCGAAAGTTTGGCATTGCCCTGTGCTTCGCCCTTCTCAGCGTCGCTCTTTGTGACTGTTACAGTAAACTTCTTCAAAATGTTATTGAAGTTTCTTGTGGTTACTTCTTTCCACTTCACTGGTGCAGTCTGATTTTTCGGTACGACATAACGGATAGCTGTGTCTACTTCTTCAAGTGTATATGGTTCAGAACCACTGATAAGCACATCTTTGAAAGTTGCCACACCGTTTTTGTCTGTAACTGCATACTGGTCAACAGCATCACCGGAAAGAGAAGTACCGAAAAGATGGAACTTCACACCTTCAACAAGGTTATCTTCTGAGGACTTCACTACCTGAAGGTCGCCACGCTTCAATTTGTTATTGAAATTGACCTTTGCAATCTGTCCTGCTACAACAGTAACTCTATGTGTTTCCTGCGGCTCGTACTTATCGTATGCCTGCTCGGTTACAGTATAGATACCCGGCATAAGGTTATCAATCTGGAACTTACCGCCATTAGCTGTTGTAACTGTCTGATTGATACCGTTTCCGGTAATCGTGAAGTTGATACCGTCAACCTTGCCGTCCTCACTGGTCTTTACAATCTGACAAGAACCATAGCTGACTTTCATCTTCACATAACCGTTGATACTGTCGCTTACTTCCTGAGCATAGCTGACAACATCCTGCACACTGGAGTTCTGACCGTGTTTGCCCTCTGACCATACAACCACACCTCTGCGGACTGCATTTTTCTTCGTTGCGGTAATGGTAAATTCCTTACTCGGTGCAGTATCCATAGAAACAGTAAGTTTGTTACCATTCACTGAAAAGCTCACTCCACTGATACTTGCCTTGAAATTATATTTGGACAGCACATTATTGGAATCTGTCAGAGTAGTTGTGTACTTGCTTCCGTTCCACTCAAGTTCTATTGTCTTTGCCGAACCGGATGATTTATTACAAAAACTCGGTATGGTCGCATGGTTCTGTACACTCTGCACCATACTGTTGTAATAACTGAAAATCTTATTGCGAAGCGGATGTTTTGCATTGATGACATCTTTCACATTGCTGCAACCACTGGCTGCTACATGATTGAAGTTCACATCACGCTCTCCGATAACAGTTTCCCAGATAAGAAGCTGTGTGGCATAAGCCTGTGCAATGCTGTTTGCTGCTGCTTCATTCTGTGACCTCCAAGATGTCGAGATTGTCCCACGGTAGCCATACTGTAAAATACGACCAACGAAAAGACGGATTTCATCTCCGGAAATAACCCCATTGGATGCAAGGTTATTAAAATAATTTTCGTCATACTTATTCATTGTCTGACCGACCTTGAGCGAAATTCCCGGCTCAATACAATAAGCAACATTGCCTGAGTATGAGCCAATAGCCTTAAGATTGGTAAAATTGGAACGTCCGGTATGCCAACCATTTTTCAAGGTCAAATTACTGTGTCCCCATACCCCATCGTAATTAGCATCGCCATCACGAGGGAAATCGACCATATAAACATCGGCTTTTTCTCCCGAAGCAGCATATGCTGTTGTCGAGCCAATGCCTGCAAAAGTGGTCACACACATAAGGGTCGCCAAGAAAAGCGACGTGACTCTTTTGAATTTTGACTTTATCATTGCGTTTCCTCCTGTAAAAATTGAAAAACACACCGTATCTCTACGATGTGCCTTTGTGGATTTTCTCTTACGACAAGATTTACCTGCCGAAAAACAAATGCGGATTTTTCGTTAATTTTTCATTTTACCATACACCTCCAGTCCGTTCATACTGTGCGATTGCCCCTTAGAGATAGACATATACTTTGAGATAGTTATATTCAAGTGAGATAGTATATATCATTTTCGGTAGGTAAAAGTATAACTAAGGGGTTAGAGTGTGAGAAAGGGGAACTGTAAAACAGGCTATCTGCTGTCACGCTCTGCACGATTACGCAAGAACTTGTTGTAATGCTCCAATGCCTTGCAGACAAAATCCTCCGTCTGACTGACGGGAATATTTTTCGGGATAAGCTGTCTTACTCTGTCGCCCCTCAACACGATTTTTTCCTTTTGGTTCGGCTTTTCCTCAGACATAACAGCGTGGATTGCTTCTGTTGTAAGGTTGCCCTCGTTGAATAACTTTCGCATACGGATTGTCTGGTCGTGTGACGGGGTAGCGTCATTCAGGTCGATTTCATCAACCACATCACGCTGGCAATCTTCGTCAAGATAGGAAAGTTCTACGGCAGGACGCATTTTAATACGCCCCTCGTCAACAAATTCAAGCAGCTCGGGAACAAGGTTTGTCAGGCGGACATAACGCTGTATTTGTGTGTTACTGTCCTGACTCTCAGAAGCTAAAATCTCTCTTGATTTACCCACAATAGAATTGTGTCCCACTGGGACTCCATTTTCTTTGCTCGGTCTGCCTGCTTGCCTTTTCATTGCTTCCAAACGCATTTTATAGGCAAAGGCTTTTTCACTTGGCAATATCTCTGACCTCTGAAAATTACTCTCAACCATTAAAATGGTCGCTTCATCTCTGTTCAGGTCTACAATCTCACTTCTCAGGGTTTCAAATCCTGCCAGTTCACAAGCTCGCTTTCGTCTGTGCCCTGAAACAAGTTCATATCTGCCGTCCTCTTTCTGCCTTACCGTTGCCGGAGTAATAACCCCTCTTTCCTTGACACTCTCCACAAGCTGCATCATATCTTCATCGTCCCTGACCTTAAACGGATGGTCTGGGAAATCATCAATCAGCTCTAACGGAATATCTCGGATTTTTGAAAGCTGTTCTTCATCTCTCTGTGCCTGAGTGGTAAATAAATCATCGAGCTTCGTGAGAGTGAAGTCGCTCTTTCTTCCTGCCATCGGCTAACACCTCCTTTGTAAATTCAGCGTATGCCTTAGACACTGTGCTGTTTGGCTCATAAGCATAAATGCTCTTGCCTTTGGAAGAAGTTTCAGCGGCTTTTACGGCAATCGGGATTTGTGTTCGATACATTCTTATCTGATTACCGAAATTCGCCCTGAGTGCTTCTACCGTACTCTTTGCAAGGTTTGTTCGGCTATCCACCAAAGTAAGCAGCATACCGTCTATCTTAATATCCGGATTGATATACTTCTTTACTTTTGAAATGGTCTGCACAAGCTGTGTCATACCCTTTGCCGGCAAATACTGAGCCTGAACCGGAATGATAACACTGTCTGCCGCCGATAAAGCATTGAGAGTAACCATACCAAGTGAAGGCATACAGTCTATAATTACATAATCATATCTGTTCTTCACTTCACTCAGATAATTTTTAAGGGTAGTTTCTCTGCTCATTGCGTTCACAAGGTTAAATTCCATTGCTGAAAGCTCAAGGTTTGCCGGAACAAGGTCAACACCTTCTTCGTGGTGCAGGATACCAACCATAGGGTCTGTCATCGTTTCATTGATTACATCTGTGAGTTTCGTTGCAAGCGTGATACCCAAGCCGTCTGTATCCTGCCAACCAAGACAAGTCGTTAAATCTCCCTGCGGGTCTGCGTCTATGAGCAATACTTTCTTGCCCTGCATTGCAAGCCCGACTCCAAGATTAACTGTTGTGGTGGTCTTTCCGACTCCGCCTTTCTGGTTACATACGGAAATCGTTTTACAGTTTGACACTTCTTTTTTCCCTCCTTTCTGAAAATTCATAGCCACCGCATTATGGCTATGTACCTGACCGACTCATTTCCTAATCGGTCATAGCAATATTTGTTCTCAACACCCCTTGCCAAGCAAAATGCTTATGGGAAGTCACTAAGGAACAGACTGCTTATCTGTATCATAGGATTCTAACCTCTGCCGGGTACTCCGCCAGCTCCGTAGAGAAGTATCATTATCATTCTGACT
>OHUD01000742.1_pt1 | contig 13424 bp, 10 predicted proteins | sample 1579021 | NCBI WGS metagenome assembly OHUD01 (sample SAMEA3879597, study PRJEB24766) | human gut metagenome | biome: human-associated habitat; feature: feces | place: USA | collected 1985/1987
TTCCGGCTGTAGAACTTGTACCGCCATAAGATTGTCCTATTCCCATATACATTTGCGACAAATCATCCCCCTCACTCTCGGCACGCTCTACAACAGCCGTGGCTGCTATATCATGTTTTCCAAAAGTACGGGCATAAGAAACTGCAAAGTTCATCTGTTCGCTCTTACTTGTCTGTTTGGCATAAACCACGGTCGGTTTTCTATCCAGATTAGTTCCATTAGGATCACCATAGTTTACAAAATTCCATTCTGTGTTTTCACTCAACAAATGCTTACCCGGCTGATTGGTATCCGCAGCACGCGCCAGCATATAATAATCTCCCACCTCATTTGAATGGTCATTATTGTAAGATATAGCATATGTGGCTCTCAGGCTCAAGCCTTTGATGAACGGTACATCGTATGTCAATGAGAAGTTGGCATTATAGCCATTTGACTTATTGTACTTAATGGCATTCGTTAATAGGTTAATGAGAATTCTTCTAAGTTGTAATGCATCCCCAATTAAATGCGTATGGACTACATTCTCCATATGCTTGTGATATGTAATATTTTGAAGGGATACTTGGGCATCAATCAAACTATTCAATTCTTCAACCATATAATTTAAATCAAATGGTTCATTCACAATCTCCATGTGATCTGATTCTAATTTAGACATATTCAAAATATCTTCAACCAATTCATTTAAGTGTTTTGTCAAAACTTCCATCTTATTTAAAGAATCATCCAACTTATCCATATCACCCCAGTTTTTACGTATAATCTGCATCATACCTAAAATACCATTGATTGGCGTACGAATATCATGGCTCATGCGATTCATAAAATCTGTTTTCGCTTTACTTTCTAAATCTACTTTTTGATACGCTAATTGTAGCTTTTCCTTTTCTCTATCTTCTTTCTCATGAAATGCCGATGTATTTCTGAACAAAATAATAGCACGTACTATATTACGTTCCTTTTGAATATCTATATCATAAATAACATCTTCACTCATCAATATCATTTCTTGAATCCAAATCACACCTTGATGTGGTATTTGAATCTGATATTCAACCGTAACATGTTTGTCCCCTGCTCTATATCGATTTAAAAGGCTTTGACTCGATTCAACAACGCTAAAGCTTCCCAAACAACCCTCTAACACATTCGCTTTTAATTGTTTAAAATATGCATTATAATCACATGGTAAATTTGGTTTTTTATCTGCACACATATAATTGTCGTAAATACCATCAATTTGATTCTGCGTTAAATTCACGGAGAAAATTGATTGTGCCATTGCCATCAAAGCTTCAATATAATGATCGTTTTCTAAAATAGATTGTTTCAACTGATCATAATAACGCATCAATTGTTGCTTCTCATCCATTTCAATTGTGTCATAATAAATTTTAAAACCTAACGCAAAATGATGCAGATGATTCTTTTCATCGCTGTCTAAATAAACGGCTATAATTTTTCCTTTTAATTTTGTACGCTTAATTTGATGACAATATGAAATTTCTAATACAGGATTTTCCTTTGTGAGACACTCATTTAAATAGTCAAGCTGTAACACATGACGATACTCTTCCTTCTTATTCTCTTCAAACAATTCATTTAGAATTTGCTCAACTGCACCCGAGTAGATGCCATCTTCTGCTAAGAAAAAGGAATAGCTAGCACGTAAAGTAAAATATGCATCGATTTTAGCATCACAATAAATACAATCCGAAAAATTATACCCTTTATCTTTTAATTGTTGTATAACACGAAGAATCAAATCACGTTTTTCTGTAGCCTCATTGATTTTCGCCTGGTTTTTATCAATATACATATTTTTATCTGCCTGACAAAACAATTCGCGCATTGTTAATTTTGAAAAATCATTTGAATACGCAAAACCAGCCGCATAACTTAATGGAATTTCTGAACATTTAGCACATTCTTTTTTGATATTTTCTAAATTTCTTTTTACATCTTCCTTTGTCACATTTTTAAAAAAAGCAATGAATTCATCACCGCCACAGCGACCTACAAATTGATTTTCATCCACACCGTTACGAAGACTTTTCGCAAACAAATTGATGTATAAATCCCCTCTTTCGTGTCCTTGTTGATTGTTGATGATTCTAAGATTATTTAAATCAAACACACAGATTGCCATATTTTGTTCAGCTTCTAAAGTTAAAATCTCTTCACACTTATTTTTATTTGGCAATCCTGTAGCTTCATCTAAATATATTTTACTTTTTAATTCTCGATTCGCCTTCGCATAATGGAAAGCTTTAAAAAGTTCATACAAAATCATAAAGATGAGAATTACAATATCAATGATTGTCAACGCTTCAAATTGTCCTAAACGTGTTGCGATTCTTTGTGCATATGTTTCTGCAAGCCCTGTGGCCACATCACATAGAGAAAAGAAAGTTTCACTCTTTTGAATAATATTCGTATTCTCATATCCAACTTGTCGAACAAGATCAATCTCTTGTTTTAAAGTATCAAAATACGCATCTAATTCTTCCATTTTAGCTTGAAAAGCCTTGTCATCTAACGAAACCAAATCTAATTCTTCACTGCCAAAACGAAGTCCTTCAATATATCCATCCACATCCGCAATCATTTCATCTTGCGGCATTCCTGCATCTTCCAATTTAATAATTCGCTGTGTTTTTCCACGTACTAATCCCGCATAATTGACTACACGTGCGGTTCCTTGAATACGTGAAACCATAAGTATGATAATTAAAATGAGCACAATTAAAAGACTGGTTAAAGCCGTCATTAAAATACGCATTATTTTTGAGAAACGATTCTTTCGTTTATCTTTCATACAATTATTCCTTATATATTTATTGTATTAAGAAAATGAAATTATCACAAGAAAATAATAAAAGGATAAATCACAAACGATTCATCCTCTTATTGATCCATACCATGATCCAAATACCTGCGCCAATACATACTAAAGCTAAGCCAATCAGCAGTAAGGCAGTACCATCATGCATCGCACCATCATACCCTACATATGCGTTTATTTTCCCCTTTAAAAACAAGAAAACAGTTCCTGCAATTAAAAATAAATTTGCGATAAATGTAGGCGTAAAAACACGATCCTTTTGATCCATAATAACATCCCCTTATTGTTACCGATGTATTATATCATTTCATTCCTTTATTAAACCTTAAATTTCTCTTAACTTTCTAAGCAATTGATTGTACAATAGATAAGAATAAAAGAAGGAAGGATTCTTATGCAAAACATTGATGAATTAGTTGATTTACACGAATGCCCTCTATGTGAAGGTGGTTCGATTCTAGAAGAAGAAGGAAACGGATTCTATGCACAATGCATGGATTGTGGCTGCTATACAGTTCATGTTGATTATAAAAACGAAGAAGATCGTTTAGAAGCTGCTAAAAGAGCCGCTGAATTATTTAATACAGGTAAAGTATTAAAATCAAATCCTGGTGAATAAGAAAATGAGTGGAAATTCCACTCAATTTTTTTATTTAACTGAATTTTGATCTAACCACTTGCCTCGAACCATACGAATCAAGAATATAATACCCCTAAATACCAGTTCGAAAGTCATTGTGGCCCATACACCAATAACGCCATATCGTTTTGTGAAAATAATAATTGGTAAAACACGCATTCCCCACATGCTCAACGCATTTAGAACAAAAGGACATTTACTATCTCCGGCCCCACGTAATGCCCCCATTACTACAATACTAATCGCAAATAATGGTTCAGAAAAAGAAACAATCCTTAAGCACTCACTAGCTCCATCAATAACTTCTTGACTATTCGTTAGTGTTGTAGCCAAAAATGGTGCAAACACAAACATGATAACGCTCATAAATATCACTAGAGCAAAAGATAATAAGGTTGTTAAATACGCAAATCGTTTTGCCATATCCTTTCGATTGGCCCCAATACTTTGTCCAACCAATGTAGTTGCAGCACCACCAATTCCATAAGCTGGCAAATAACATAATCCTTCTGCTGAAACAGCCACATAATTAATAGCCACACTGATTGCACCCATCCCTGAAACGACACCCGTCATCACAACTTGAGCTAAAGATAGTGTCACTCTTTCAAGGCCTGCTGGAATTGAAAGATTCACTACATTCTTCAAGATATCTTTATCAAATTTCCACGATTCATCACCTAGAAGTCGTAATGATTTTTCCTTTTTGACTACAATATACATTAAGATAAAGCCTACAACCAATTGCGCCATTCCCGTTCCTAGTGCAGCTCCGGCAACGCCTAAATTTAGTATATAAATAAAGAAATAGTTAAAAATAACATCGAATACACACATTGAAATATTCATAAGACTTGGAAGCACGGCATTCCCTGAACATCTTAACATTCCTGAATGTAACATCGCCATCATATTAAATGGAATAAAAGCACCTACTATAGCCAAATATAAAGTGGCATCTCTACAAATTGATGGGTCTGCTCCCAATAATTTTGGCAAATAAAAACTGAATGCTACCACAACCAATGCCATACATAAACCAAAGATGATATTAAAGAGAATCGACTGACATACTACCTGTCTTGCCAATTTATTTTTACCAGCCCCTAAATATTGAGCTACCTGCACTGAAAAACCTAATACCGCAGCTGTACAAATTCCTCCAAAAAGCCATGTTGTACTGGCAACAACACCAATGGCTGCCGTAGCCTTATAACCTAGTGATCCAACCATAGCTGTATCAATATAACTCATGGCCGTTCCAACTAATTGTTCTAATATTGCAGGTACAGATAATAAAATGACGATTTTTAATTGATCTTTGAATTCTATTTTTTTATTTTCGCGCATCTGCGCCGTTATTTCCATCATGTTCATAAGATGATTATACAAAGAAAAAAGATGTATGTCACCATACACCTCAATCTTCTACCTCTTCACGCCACATTTTAGCTCCTAAATGAGCTAACTTTCCGTCCAAGTTATCATAACCACGATCAATGTGATAAATATCATGGATTTCTGTCACACCATCAGCCATTAAAGCTGCGATGACAAGTCCAGCACCACAACGAAGATCTGTTGCAGTTACTTTAGAACCATGTAACTTTGTCTTTCCGTTGATAAACGCACTTGGTGTGTGTACATCAATGTCAGCACCCATCTTATTTAACTCTGCACAATGTTTGAAACGTTCTGTATAAATTGTTTCTGTTACTACAGACTGACCTTCACATTGTGTTAATAATACAGTAAATGGTTGTTGAACATCTGTGGCAAAACCTGGATATGGTTTTGTCAAGATTTCTGTACGTTTCAAAGGTTTATCTGTTTTAAATACATGAATAAAATCCGAACCAACTTCCATATTGATTCCCACTTCTTGAAGTTTCATAACAATGGCTTCCAAGTGTTGAGGAATAATATTTTCGATGCGCATGTCATTGGCCATAGCGGCTGCCATAATCACATAAGTTGCTGCTTCAATACGATCTGGAATGATTTCATGAATACAGCCTTTTAAATATTCAACACCATCAATCACAAGAGTACTTGTCCCCATACCATGAATTCTAGCACCCATTTTATTTAATAATGTTGCGATATCGATAATTTCAGGCTCACGTGCGGCATTTTCAATAACCGTTCTACCTTTTGCGTAAACAGCTGCCATCATAATGTTGATTGTAGCTCCTACACTCGAAATATCTAAGAAAATATTTGTTCCTTTTAATTCTTTCGCATCCAATATATAACATCCATTTTCATATTGAATATTTGCACCCAAAGCCTCAAACCCTTTTAAGTGCAAATCAATAGGTCTTGGACCTAAGTAACATCCACCAGGCATCTTAATTTCTGCATGCCCAAATTTTCCTAACAAAGCTCCCATAAAATAGTAGCTTGCTCTTAATTTAGAAACAGCTTTAGATACCATAGGAATATTTTCCATATGAGTAGGATCTATATATAATGTTTCTTCATCTCGTTTTTCAACATAAACACCAAGTTCATTTAATAAAACGATCAAAGACTGTACATCTGAAATATTAGGTACACCATAAATTGTAACCGGCTCATTTCCTAAAACACATGCTGGAATTAAAGCCACAGTCGCATTCTTTGAACCACTAATACGTACTGTTCCATTTAAATCATGTCCACCTTCAATTTTAATGACTTTTTCCATTCATTTTCCCCCATTTCAAGGTAATGCCTATCTATTATAGCCTATTCAATCCGGATAATCTAGAAAAATATTGTAAATTCCAAAAGCCATCTATTTTAAATGTTTTTCCATCCAATTTGTGATTTCATTTAAACGACGCAAACGATGCTGAGGAAGTCCCGTACGTGATAAATCATGATTTTCACCATGGAACAAGCACATGCGAGCTTCAATATTCTGATCTAATAAAGCATTCAACATTTGCAGGCCTTCACAAAGTGGACAACGATAATCCTCATCAGAGTGAATAAACAATGTTGGTGTTTTCACATTACGTGCATATTTCAATGGTGAATGCCACCATAATTTTTCTGGATTCTCATAATATGTAGCTGATTGTTGATCTTGCGCAAAATATGGCCCAATATCACTTGTCTGAGAGAATGAAATCCAGTTTGCGATACTTCTTTGACTAGCTGCACACGCAAAACGATCTGTATGACCAATGATCCAGTTTGTCATAAATCCACCATAGCTTCCACCAGTTACACCAACTCTGCTTGAATCAATTTGAGGATATGTTTCTAAGACTGTATCTGTAAACTGCATCAATTCATCATAATCAATCGTTCCATATTTTCCACGGATATCCATAAATTCATTGCCACGTCCATCTGATCCATGAATATTACAGAAGAACACAAAATAGCCTTTGCTTGCCCATACTTGCATCTCATGATAGAACACTTTTCCATATACTGTTTTAGGTCCACCATGAATATCTAAAATAGCCGGATATTTTTTTGTTTCATCATAATCTTTAGGCAATAATACCCATCCTGTTAAATCTTCACCAAAATTAACTTCTACAGAATCTGCCACATATGTATCTTCCATTTTATTAAAATCAGATAATTGAACGGCTTTACCATCTACAACTTTATACAATTGTTGAAGACTTGCCACATCAGCTCCAATAAAATATAATGTGTCATCTTCAAATGCGAAAGATTGAATTGTTCCTGACCATTCAAATACAAGTTCAATGTTTCCATTTTCTAATTTATACAAATTATTGTGATCATAGATCGTAGAAACAAAATATAACGCATCTTTATTTACTAGAGTCGCATTACCTGCAACTAAAGCACAATCTGTACCTACACTGTTTCCAACACATTCTTGCCAATCAGCAATTAAATTAAAGTCTTGATCAAAGAATTTTGGATTCTCATTCAAACCATATTTTTCATGTGTGCTTGCGATAAGAACCAATTTACCATCCATAAAATCAAAACTTTGGATACTTCTTTCCTTAGCATCTACAACTGTACTTACAGAGCCATCATATTTATAAAGATTTTCATATAAAGCTTGTTTTCTTGTCCAATTTTGTCCTGTATAATACAAAGCACCATCATGAATCTTTGCGTTTGACACATCAAAAGTACCTTCTGTAACGCAAACAAGTTCTTTTGTGTCTAAATTATATGTATATAAATGCGTACGATGTTTATTGGTGATTCCCTGACCATTCATATAGAAAGGAATCTCATCAAACACTTCATAATCACTTTCTTCTTCAACAAGTTTTTCTTTAGTCATCAAAACCAAAGTATTCTCGTTTAAATATCCCAAAACATTCATTCCTGGTTTATCAAAGCGAGCAATTTCTTTGGCTTCTCCACCATTCAATGCCAAACGATATAAAGATGTAGATTTTTCAATATTCTTACGATTTCCACAGAATAGAACCGAATTTTCATTTTCAATATAAAACCCTGCTTCTTTTCCAAAAGAAGTTAAATCATATACTTTATCGTCCTTTACGCATTTTAAAGTATATTCATAAGCATTGTCTTTTTCAGCTGCTACTCCATCAACAAAAACTTTTACTCCATCTTTCACTTTTAAATTTCCATAAAAGTGATAAGACAATAAATCATTAATTTCAATTGACTTCATATATTTCCCCTCCAAATTATGCAAAAAGCAGGCTTAAAGCCTGCTTTATTTAAAAACTTTAATTATTCAGCTTTTCCAGCAGAACCAAAGAAGTTTTCCATCATTTCTTTACATAATGCTGTGATTGCATCAGCACCTGGTTTTAATAATTTACGTGGATCGTATCCTTTTCCTTCTTGGTCTTTTCCAGCTTCGATGTATTTACGAGTTGCTTCAGCAAATACTAACTGACATTCAGTATTAACGTTAACTTTAGAAACACCTAATGTGATAGCTTTTTGAACTTGTTCACGAGGGATTCCTGAACCACCGTGTAATACTAATGGTTTTCCGTTTGTTACGTTTTGGATTTCTTCTAAACGATCAAAGTTTAATCCAGCCCAGTTTGCAGGATATTTACCGTGGATATTTCCGATACCAGCTGCTAAGAAGTCTACACCTAAGTCAGCGATAGTTTTACATTCTTGAGGGTCAGCTAATTCACCAGCAGATATGACACCGTCTTCTTCTCCACCGATTCCACCAACTTCACATTCAATTGATAATCCTTTTGAGTGTGCTAAGGCGATCATTTCTTTTGATTTTTCTAAGTTTTCTTCGAATGCATAGTGAGAACCATCGAACATTACAGAAGTAAATCCTGCTTCGATAGCAGCTTTTGCACCTTCATATGAACCGTGGTCCAAGTGTAAAGCTACAGGAACTGTAATTCCCATTGCATCGTGGATTTCTTTTACCATAGCAGCAACTGTTTTGAAACCACACATGTATTTAGCAGCACCTTCAGATACTCCTAACATAACTGGTGATTTAGCTTCTTCAGCAGCAGCTAAGATAGCTTTTGTCCATTCCAAGTTATTGATGTTGAAAGCACCAATCGCATAGTGCCCTTCGTGAGCTTTGTTGATCATTTCAGTAGCAGATACTAACATTACTCTATTCCTCCTTTAAACATTTCTGTCATAACTATTCTACTCCATAACGCCTAATTTGAAAAGTGAAATTATTAACTAACGACGTGATTTTCCGGATAATTCAACTGGTTTGGACAAAGTACGAATTCTTTCTAGAATTCTTAGACTCGCAATTGTATTATTCGGTTTATTCACAAGACGATACTGCTGTTCTAGTTCTTCCATTGAATAATTTGATGTAAAGTATGTTTTCATTCCTTTATTCATACGCTCATCTAAAACAGGAAGTAAGATTTCATCTCGCGTCCATTGCGTAATACTTTCAGCTCCAATATCATCTAAAACCAAAACATCACTGTAGCGTAAATGGTTCATCACCCTTTGACGATATTCATTATCTGTCATAAACTGTTTCAATTCCTGAATCAATAATGGAACCTGTACAAAAGAAACACTCTTATTATTTTTGGCATAGTAATTACAGATTCCCTTCATTAAATAAGACTTTCCAGTCCCTGGATTTCCATATAAATACACACCTTGATTTAGTGGTATACTACTCACACTTTGGGTATAAGCTGCCATATAATCTTTTTCTTTGGCAGCACTTAAAAAGCAGGCATCATTTAAATCGATTAAATAATCATTTAAAGACATATGAGAGAAGCGAAATTTACTTTGATGAGCCAATTGCTGATCTCGTTTTTGTTCATACTGACAAGAAGCATAATATTCATTCAAGAAACCAGAATCGTCAATTTTTAATTTTGTAGCCTTACCACGAATCTTCTGTACACAATAATCCAATCCTTTACAGTTTCTACATGCGCTCACACTCTTGATCCACTGCAACAAAGCGCCACTATTTTCTTCTACAAAAGATGCATCTAAATGATTCTGCTCAAGAAATATTTGAATCCATTTATTCTCTTTTAAACGAGCAATATTCTTTTGTCTTTCCATCATTTGCTCTTCTGAAAGTTTAATATTTAAATTCACTACAACTTACCTTCTTTCAACATCTTTTGAAGTTCTAACATCTCCTGTTGGATTTGCGTATCTGATTTTTCTTCCTTTTGCGTATAGAACTTCTCATCAAGTACAACCTTTTCTTCTTTTTTCTCTCTTTTATTTTCTGTTGGCGCTTGGTTGATAATTTCCAATGCTTTCTTCCTAGAATCCACGCCCAGGCGAACCCAGCTTGCCGCAACTTTTTCAACGTAATTTCTAGAAAATTGTTGATGTGTTTGCTGCAAAGTATATTCGATCAAAGTATTCACAACTTCAACTGAAAGCTGGAATTGTGTGCATAAACGTTCAATCAATGCCTGATCCGATTTCACAACAGGAATGCCATTTTGTTTATTCTGCAAGAATTTAACAGGTGGCATCTGATATGGATCTTTACTTGTTTCCATAACCTTACGATTACGCATAACCATATCTTTTAGTTTTTCTAAATCGAATACATGCGTAGAAGGATTCGTACTTCTTTGTACATATTTACGCATATCTTTGGCATCAATTCCATATATTTGTGCCATCTGTGCAATACGATCTAAATTTTCATTAGTTCGATAACGTACCGGAAAAACCCGATCCATCCCTTTGAAGAGTGTCGCAAAATCAAAATCATATTTTTGTTTAATTGTCGGTTTCACCTTTTCGTACGCAATCTCTTTAGTTTCGTTCCACGAATCTAAAATTGAAACATCCAAAGGACTTTCTACTTTGGTATATACTGAAGAAATCGTCTTATCTTTATGAAGCATTGCCTTTATTTTATCAAAACACTTTGATCCTACACTTGCCAAATACAATCTTGAATACGTATCGTGACATAAAAATTTATCTGGTAATAATGGAGCATACAATAAAATCAACATGTCATCTTCATGAACATAGGTTTCAATTAAATGATATTGCTCTAAATAATTTCGTGCCTTATCAAATTGTGAAGCATTTATATTCAACAGTAAATATACGTCTTCTAATTCAACAGAATTTTGAATAGAACCTAAAAATTCATATAGACAAATTGAACTTTTACCCATCAAAGGACCATACAACAAATGCAAAGATTGTCTTTGTTCAACAGATAAATGTTCTATGCAACGCACTTCAATCGCCATGTACCTTCTCCTCTTTTAATGCTTCTTCTATTTGTTTATGCAGCTGTTCTACTGTACCATTATTTTGCAGTACAATATCACTTTTTGCCATCTTCTCTTCCGGATTCATCTGTGATACAAGTCTTGCCAAAGCTTGTTCCCTAGTAAAATTGCGATAGGTTTGTAGGCGCGATAAGGCTACATCTAAATCAGCCACAACGCACCATATTGAGTCAAAATGATCTTGTGCAGAAATCTCAAATAAAATTGGCATCTCCACAAAGACAGTTAAGCTTTCTTGTTCATGGATCCATTTGTGCATTTCATCAAAGATTAAAGGATGTAAAATCGCTTCTACTTGTTTTCGATGCTCTTCATTTGAAAACATATAGGAAGCTAGACTCTCCTTAATAATTTCTCCATTCGAATCCAATTCAACAATATGTAAATCATTTAATTTTTGATAACCCAAATTTCCCTTTTTTAATAAATCCGCATTGACCTGATCACAATCTAAAACAGGATATTTTTTTCTTAAATATCGAGAAATCTCACTCTTTCCTGAGCCCATAGATCCAGTGATTCCTATTACTTTCTTTTTTGACAATTTGGACATAGATAAGTCCCCCTTTGTGATACAGTTAATTTTTTAATAGCATGATGACACACTTTACATTGTGTTTGATCATGTACATTCAAATAGAGTTGAAAACGTCCCGTTACCCCTAAACTTGAGGTATAAGAACGAATGGTTGTTCCACCAAAACGTGTAGCTCCCTGCAAGATTCGCTTTGTCTGAAAAACTATTTTCTCACAATCTTTCTTTGAAAGCTTTGAGGCACGGCTTCTAGGATCTAATCCTGAGGCAAAACATATCTCATCCGCATAAATATTTCCAACACCTGCCATAATCGATTGATCTAACAGGCAGGATTTCAAATTTCGTTTTAACGAATGAACACAGGAAGAAATACATTCCATTCACTCTTTCATCCATATAATCATATCCAACATTTTTAAAACAAGGATATGCATGAATATCTTCTTTTTTAGGATACAAATACATTCTTCCAAATTTTCTTGTATCATGATACGACATATAGGTTCCACTATTTAATTTAAATACTATATGAATATGTTTATTCTCACAAAGCATATTATAAAGATAAAATTTACCTTCCATTCTTAAGTGAACAACTAGATCATAGTCATCCAGACCAAAAATCAAATATTTTCCAAGTCGATTAAACGAATGGAATGTTTGCCCAATTAATTGATTTTTAAAAGTTTCTACTTCTACATTATCAATAATCTTAGGATAATATATCAATACATCTTCAATTGAAATATTTTTAATTTGTGTTTCCAATGTACTTAATACGGTTTGTACTTCTGGTGCTTCCGGCATTATTTTGCCTCATACCATGACTTTCCAACACTAATACTTGCCTTTAATGGAACCTTTAATTCCATTGCACTTTCCATTGTTTCTTTGACAAGTTTTTGCATCAAGTCCAATTCTTCATCTGGCACTAAGAAAATCAATTCATCATGGATTTGAAGAAGCATTTTTGATTTTACATCGGCATCCTTTAAAGCTTGATCCATTTTCAACATCGCAATCTTGATCAAATCGGCTGCACTACCTTGAATTGGTGCATTCATGGCAGCTCGCTTACCGAATTCTCGTGTCATAAAATTCTTATCGTTGATTTCAGGAATCTCTCTTCTTCTGTGGAATAATGTTTCGACATATCCATGTTCTTTACAGAAATCAATCAATTGATTCATATATTCGTGAATCTGAGGATAACTTTCAAAGTACATCTTCATAAATTCACCCGCTTCTTTTCGTGTGATATTTAATTGTGAAGATAAACCAAATTCAGTTTGTCCATATACAATACCAAAGTTAACTGTCTTGGCAATTCTTCTTTTATGTTCATCTACCTCTTCTGGTGAACACCCAAAAATTAAAGTTGCCGTTTTTGTATGAATATCCAAACCTTCATTAAACGCTTTTATCATGTGATCCTCATTGGCCATATGTGCCAACATTCTTAATTCAATCTGCGAATAATCAGCAGACAATAAGTGATAGCCATCTTCGGCGACAAACGCCTTACGAATTTCTTTACCTAACTCATCCCGAATACTAATATTTTGTAAGTTTGGTTCACTACTTGAAAGTCTTCCAGTTTGTGTCATTGTCTGATTGAAAGAAGTATGAATCTTTTGATCCGAACGAATATGTTTTTTCAAACCATCAATATATGTA
>OHUD01000743.1_pt1 | contig 13371 bp, 14 predicted proteins | sample 1579021 | NCBI WGS metagenome assembly OHUD01 (sample SAMEA3879597, study PRJEB24766) | human gut metagenome | biome: human-associated habitat; feature: feces | place: USA | collected 1985/1987
CACATTCAGATACTATCCTTATAAACAAAGAAGCTGACCTTTTGGGTCAGCCTCTGGCTACATATTCTATTGCCTGCTTCCAATTGCCCTGCTCTTCATAGCAATTGGAGATCCTATAGGCCGTCAGGGCGCTGTTGATAGACGTGAGGGCTCTTCCGTAATCCTCATAGTACTGGTAAGTTATGGCCAGATAGAAGTGAGCATACCCATTGTCATTGTGGGAACTGACCTCTTTTATCAAATAATCTATTCCAGTTGCGTAATCGCTGTTGTTCAGGGCCTCTAGGCCTCGCTGATAATTGTACGAGTCCTCATATTTGTTCTGCGCGTAGACAGATACACTGAGGGTAGACAAGATTCCGGCTGTAAGAATGCCAAACAGGAGAGATTTCAACGATTTACCAAACATCTGGGCCAGTAGTCATCCAGCTGAAAGCCCTGAGCCGGTTAAATCATTATAAAAAGAAAGCGTGGGCATCCTAAACTCTTACTCTACAGCCAGGCTCTGGAATGCCCTTGAATGAATAAGAATGGCTCTGCTCACACTTTCTGCTATAGCATGGGCAGAGCCCAGAATATAGCCAGTGCAAGCGTCCGCACTATTCCCATTCAAGTTGAATTTTCCAGATTCGGCTGTAAGGAATCGCTTAACGCTTTCGTATGTATGCTGCCCTGAGGCAACGAACGAATATACGAATTTTATTTCAGAACATTGCGGTGAAATTGCAAAAACCGACATATTGCTGATTTATATGCAGTAAATTGCATCGTCAAATAAACCGCAAGAAGCTGTTCCGTTCCACCCCCCCCTGAACGGAACGGGTGGAACAATTGGAACATCCTGCGGGAGCTTAAGCCCTTGCGGACTGTGTCCGCTGCCTATGAATTGCCCTGGCTATCGAGAGGTAGTCAGGGCTTTTTATGATGATGGAGTTGGAAGTTCCATTAAAAATCTTCAACTTTGCACACACAGCAGAATCCTTGTCTGCTTGCAATTATTCCTATCTTTATGTGCGCTTTTTCTGTTGTGCGTTCGTTGTGCTAATGCGCTTAATTTATATATTTCAATACTGATATTCAGACAGTTATATTTAATCCCATTGGCATGCATTGTCACATCAGCATTGACAATATCATGCAGCGAAGAAGGTACCGGACGCAGGCCCGGCACCGATGACGGATACATTGAAATTTACGAAAATCCGAACTGGAAGATTTCTGCAGATGCGGCAGGGCTTTCAGCCGAAGTTTCCGTGAAGAGCATCAGCAACGAATACTATTATATGGATGTCATACGCCTGAACGAGTTCACAAGCACTTTCGGCAGCGACATGAAAAAGTATCTTCAGGATGAAGCCCGCATGGTAAGACAGCAGGCGGAGCAGGAGAACAAGTCATTCAACGAGTTCGTGTCCCGAGGAAGCAGCAGTGTGACATTCCGCGACTTGACGGCAGAATCATGGGTAGCTGTGGCGTTCGGGATGAACAAGGATTGGACATTGACCGGAGCATACGTCTGGACGACCTTCGACATAGACAAATTCGTACTGACATTGAACCCTTCATGGAAAATAAAATATGACGGCAGGAAAGTCGATACCCAGGACGGCGTGTCGCAGGACGTGGATGTCATCAAGGTGGAAAGCTCCGACGGCAAGGATTACTGCCTGGACGTTGTGATGGCAAAGGACCTGAAGTCATGGTACAACAATGACTTGGCCCAGTACATCCAGGATGAGCCGAATTACTACAACGGCGACATCTACAATGGCGGGATGGAACTCCTCTTCGACAGGATGCGTTCAGGAGACTGGAAGGCAGTGGCTTACGGCGTAACGCCAAAGGGCATGCCGACCGGAGAATATGCCGTGCTGGACTATACGGTAAAACCGGAAACGGCATCGGCGGAGTTCAACAGATGGCTGGGCGCGTGGAAGTTCTCCGGAAAGGATTCGAAAGGAAACCAGGTGTCATACGACATCAATATATCGTCTGTCGATCCGAACTATATCTTCAAGGTAGAGGGCTGGGAGACCGGTTCGCAGAGTGAGCAGCCAATGGACGACTATTCTTTCGAGACAGTCTATAACAGATTCAGTGACAAGATGTTGTTCAACGGATTGTATCTCGAAACATATCAGGACAACAATAACAAGGACGTAGATTTCTGCTTCTACGGCAACTTCGATTTCAACGGGGAGCAGCTGGTTCTCACGGACGGTCTCACGATCGCCGAGGCGGCTCTTGCCAATGACGGTAATCAGGGCACCATCAGCGGCTGCAGTTTCGATTACATTGAGAACAACAAGACCTACCCGTCGACGTTCAAGTCAATGCAGTACATGGATTTGCCTGTTTCCAGCGACGAGGTGCTGATATACAATTCCAACGTCCCGCTCTTCCCTATCACGATGACACGCAGCACTTCCGGCAGGAGCATCTCAACGGCATCGGCACACAGCACCAAGGTTCTGCGAGTAAGACCGGCAAGACATGTCCGTGGCAATGCTTCCGTAACGTCCTCCAAAGCAAGGCAGAATCCTGGGACGCGTCCGTGATGCCGAGCAGCGCGGTATCAAGCATATTTTCGTAGACAACATCACCTTCCTGCTAAATGACAGCGAGAAAGGCGAATCCGCCGGAGCCTTCATGAAGAAAATACTCTATCTCAAAAGGCTCTACGGCCTTACTCTTGTCATCGTCGGCCTCCATGTCGAAGGTATCGTTGATTATTTGGAACATCTGAGGTTCTGAGCCGAAAGTGGCCAGTTACAGAGTTTTGGAACGGAATTCCTACATAGGGATTCCGTTCCAACGCATAAAATCGCTATATTTGCATGACTAAACGAGTTTTGTATGGACGAGAGTCAAAACATAGAATACAAGGCCATCTGGAAGGATGAGTATTTCAAGTGGATATGCGGCTTTGCTAACGCCAATGGCGGTCGCATCTTCCTTGGTGTAGATGATGCCCCGCCTCACAAGGTGGTTGGCCTTGCCGATGCCGACAAACTGATGGAAGACCTTCCGAACAAAGTCCGTGACGTACTGGGCATCATGGTTGACGTGAATCTACTCCACGAAGGAGACAAGGCCTACATTGAGATGATCGTTGAGCCGTATCCCTATCCGGTGAACTACAAAGGCCAGTACCACTACCGTTCCGGCAGCACGAAGCAGGAACTCAAAGGGGCGGCCCTCAACAAATTTCTCCTTGACAAAGTGGGTGTCCGCTGGTGCAATGTCCCTGTTCCAGCAGTAAAAACAGAGGATCTTGACTTCCAGTCAATTCGGGGCTTCAAGGAAAACGGTATTAAGAAAAAGAGGATGGATGCTGAGGTTCTTACAGACAGTACAGAGGAATTCCTTTCCTCTCTGGACCTGATGGTTGACGGTCAGATTACCCGAGCCGGGATTCTTATGTTTCATCCCAGCCCCGAGAAACTGTTTCCGGGCTCTTACATCAAGATTGGATTTTTCCGTTCAGACTCTGACCTGGCATTCCAGGATGAGATTCATGGCAGTCTTGTCCAGCAGGTTGACCGCACATTCGACCTGCTCACGACCAAATACATGGCGTACATGATCTCGTATGACGGCCTGCAGCGTATCGAGACCCCTCCTTTCCCGGAAGATCCTTTGAGAGAGTGTATTCTGAATGCCGTTGTCCATAAGGACTACTCCGAGCAGATACCTGTTCAGATAAGCGTCTATCCTGACCGCATCGTATTCTGGAATCCCGGACAACTTCCGGAATCATGGACTGTTGAGAATCTACTGAAAAAACACCCCTCGCGGGCATTCAATCCTGCTATTGCCAATGCTTTCTTCCGCAGCGGAGAGGTCGAGGCCTGGGGACGCGGAATCGGCAAAATTGTGAATGGTGCTATTGCCGAGAAACTATTGCCGCCAGTGTTCGACACATCTTTTAGCGGTCTGATGGTGACTTTCTTCAGCAGCCCAGCTGCACAGCTTAAGGAAGCCGGAATCAGTGACCGTGGCATTCAGGCTATTGAGTTTGCTCTTTCGAATGGGAAGATTACAAACAGCGACGTGCAGGAAATAGCGAAAGTGAGCAAGCCTACCGCTACTCGGCTGCTGACTTCTCTATCCGATTTCCTTGAATTGAAGGGTACTACCGGGAAGGGAACCTACTACGTCATCAAAGGGCTCACAAAGGGCTCAAATTCTGACACTGAAAACTGATGTTTCAAGCGTAAAATTAGGATAAACAGCTGAAAAACAGCTGTTTATCCTAATTAATGTAACGGCTCGCAAACGGCTCACAAACGCTTCATTATAGCCCGTCATTTCCTATACGCTCGGAGAGACAGATAAATCAGATACGCAGCCACGACCACATCAACTATATTCCAGATTGTCCTCCCCAATGCGATTTTCGCAAAGGGCTGAAACAATACTGGAAGCACAATGAACACGACCATTCTATCGGTGTTCTTATTCTGATACTCCAGATAGGCAAGGTATGCGAAGGCTGCCATAGCTAGGAATCTGGCAAGCACATCGAAACCATACGACATTGGCAGGAGGCATAAGAGCAACAGTGCCGCCATTACGATGCAGATGTATTTTTGTTTCTTCTGTCTCATCCTAAAACATTTCCCCCTCGCTGCTTGAGCTAGTCTGAAAGTTACCATTCTGCTGCATGGTAAGTTCGTATGAAAGAATCTGATTCTCAAGATAAGATGGGGAACCATCCTTGGAGAAAGCTTCGCTCTTGATGAAACCGCCGCGGACTTTACCGCTCATATCTTTGTCAGGATACCAACCTTTTCCATAGTAAAAGAACGTCTGGTAGTTGTATCCGTTCCGGAGGTAGATCGTCACAGAATTTCCCGCCTGTATATATTTATGCCCGGCCACGCTGCCGTTCATGTTGTTGTAGCGGACAATGGCAATAACATCAGAATTGTACGGAGCTTTCACTCGAATCTCCGAATGTGGCGTGTAGTCATCCAAGTATAGGTTATTACCATACCAGCGTGAATAGGGTGCAGAACCGTTCAACAACGAGTTAGTGCCGTATTGGCTCTCAAGTCGCTGCCGTTCAGCTTCGCGCCGGGACGCCTCCTCACGTAGCCTCTGCTCTTCCTTTGCAGTCTCTATTCTCTCACGAGCATCTAGCACGAAAGAACTAGACGGATACTTCCGTATAAATGCCTCATAACCTTGAATATCATCCCGACTGATCCTGTAGAATTCTGACTTGTGATTCGTGTCGCAGGAGGAAGAAATCGCAGAGATTGCAACGACACTTAAAAAATTGAGAAACTTCTTCATAATATATTATTTGAGGAAGGATATAACTATTGTTCTTGTTTAGTGGGTGTGTCTCCGGTTCCGTTTTCGTAATAAAATGTTATCCAATTGGTTGTATAATCATATGCCTTTGGAAATAGATAATGCCCATCGCCCGGCATGGTAGTCCTGACCCACGAGCAATTCCAGCCGCTCCCCATATCCAGGTACAGCGCTTCGGTGGCCCCGGCATCAAGAAGGTTTTTAATGAATGTTCCAAAACTTTGAACTTCGTTAGCATTGGCTAAACAAAGCTTTCCATCAATCTCACACAAGGCACGAAAGATGTTTGAGCTTCCAGCAGGGCGCGTGTGAGGCACCTCGGTTCCTTCGTGTATCATCATTTCCTGCCCAAATCCCATACCTCCATGAAGAGCGGCCGAGTCTAATTCAGCATCATAGAACTTATGCAAAAATTTCCATTTCCTGTCGTAAAAGACGAAGGCTCCATTATTTCTGGGGCTGCGATATCCCTTGTAGCGAATCCCTTCACTCACATGATCTCCGGCAATATTTGAATGACTAAATTCCTGTAGCAAACCACCCGTAAAAACTCCTTCACAGCAAAAAACGACATTTGAGTCTCGGATAGGGGTTGGCATTTCCTCACAAACAAGGTCAATTCTAGAAAACTTGGGGTAGAATACTATAATACCTTGCTTTGTGGTATCAATGGTCATAACAGATATCGTGTCCCGCACTAATTGTACGGGACTTTCAGAATGCTCTTTTGTTTGTCTATTGCCTGCTAAGTACATAATAGATAGCAGGATGACAATAATTGATGCAGTCTTTGTCGATTTCTTCATGAAATAAGTTCTCTATTTGAGCTTGAATTTAATTACCTGTTGCTCGTTATCAATGGTGAAAGAGGCAGTTCTGTCAAGGACTCCATTTCCTAGAAGAACAGGGGCATTTATACTAGAAGATACCTGGGTAAGAACATTGCGACAAACGATGATCCTATTACCGTCAGTAAGTTCCAATGTCCGTATATTAATCATTGTATCTTCGACTATACTACCATCGGCAATGGTGGCCTTTGCTGTTCCGATGATATCGTCCTCCGTCAGTAGTCCTCTTTTCACTAACTGCTGAGCTTCAAGCGGCGAAATCAGAATCCCCGAACATCCGGTATCAAATATCATATCGGTGCTTAAACCATTAATTTTTGCCGATATGAACTTTACGCCACCTTCAACCTTAAACGGAACGTCAATAGTTTCGCCGTCGACTGTATTCTCTGTGTTATAATCCACATAAGCGACTCTGCTCTTTTTCTTCTTTTTGGGTGCACAGCCAATAATAAGAAATACACAAAGAAGCGTAAGGATAATGTGATATGTTTTCATATTGTTTCTATTTTACCCAGAATGTACGCTCTTTTACAATCTGATTGCCAACCTTATACCTTAAATGAACTTTTCCGACACGACTAGGTTTGACCTTGACAGTTTTGTTGTTTGCAGACCCTTCAACAATGCTGAAGCCATCAACAATCCATTCTCCATTTACATCAAATCCTTTAATCTGGACACTGTATGATTGTCCCTTAGCCATGTTGCTTCCATTAAAATTCTTTACATCGATTTTAAGGTTTGGCCAATCAGTTTCCGGCGGATTTGAGGTCAAACTATTAGATTTAGCTAATAGATCGTTATAATCTGTCCTTATCTTTTCGTAATCCGCTTGAAGTCTTCTGTTTTTCTGAACAAGTTCTGTATTCTCTTTTTTGAGCTCACTAATCTTTGGCTCACTCTTGATTCCCTTAATTAAAAAGAAAAGAGCAACAATGGCAAGAGCAATCAAAATGTATTTAAAAGAGCCCTTATCGCGAGGGAAATGAAAATAACCGGGACTTTGTATAGGCCGTGGACCAGGTGTGGTTTTAGGCGCAATAGCACGAAGGATTGGAATCATCTCGCTCATTGACTTATCAAGGTCTCCAGCAATTTTGCGTATATTCGCTGCATTCTTCAATTGTTCCACTTGGCTCTTAAGTAAAGAAAGTTGGCTCTTTAAAGAAGCAGTAGTGCCCTTTTCGCTGCTAAGATTCGCCGTAAGTTTCTGATTCTCTTCTTTGAGTTTGCTTACTTCTGCCCTCAAGGAAGTTGCAGAATCCTTGTATTGCCTCAGCGATGAATTTTCCTTTGACAAAGAATCTATTCGTTCATCATCTGCTTTCTTTGCTTCTTGCGTCTGCTTATCCTTTGTACGGTAGGAGCGTATAATCGCATCTTTTGTAGGATAATCTGATGAAATTAGCACCTTTCCATCAACCCGTGTTGAGTTGAAGAATGCTTCACTGTTGATGTCTACAGGGTTATAATATTCATTGATCTGGACATTCTTTTTAGTAAAGGTCTCGTCAATTTCTTCGAACTCTGAGTTTAGATGACTTTGAATCTGCGACAATATGTATTTTTTTGCCTCTTGCAGGGAGTGTTCTGCAGTATTGAGATTGTCGACCGTAAACTGCTCACTTTCACCAACTTGGGTAAGTACACGCGAAGCTATATATTGATTAAAAGCTATTTCAAACAAGTGAAATAAAGAGAACACATCTGTACAATAGCTTCCATCAACTCTTAGTGACATTCCAAAGTATGATCCAGTACGCCCTCCGGCCGCAAGAACATTCTGGGGATGCATTAGAGTATAATAACAACTTCGTGTCCCCGAGTTATCTCTGACTTCTACTACGAAAACAGTTCTGGCCTTTCCGTAAATATCATATTTTCCATAGAAAGTCTCGTAGTATCTGTCAGAGGTCGTCCCCCAGGACTGATGCCCTTGGGGAACGCCATGTGCGACGAATTCTAGTTGCATAGCTTAACCTCTGATTTTTTTCATTAAAGTTTTCCAGAGAATTTGCGGATATTCATCAGGTCCCTGCTGGTAGGTTAGATAAGTCTGTCCGGTAGCGTTTGTCGCTTCGGTAAAGAAACCATTTGAGAACGGAATCAGATCGCAGTTGTATGGTTTAAACCATTTAGTAATCGGATTCTGGTTGGTAAAAGGAGTGAAAATACCAGGATACATATTTGCGATATCGTTCTTAACTCCAGCCATATTTACAACACCAGGAGAAATAACAAAGTTAGACTTGTCAACCTTGTTATACAGGAAGATAGCCTTGTCCTGGGGCTTCATCATCGTCTTCAATTGACGAAGACGTCCTACATAATTACTTCTATCCTGCGCATCTTTCCAATCTGGTTCAACCATGTACAACCAAATCTTTCTGTTATTGCTGCTGATGATTGTATTGACATATGCTGGGAATTGCTGCTGCGGTTTAGCAGGGTTGAAATAATACTCGCCGGGAGCCTCAAGAATTTGGCAAATGCGACGTCCGTCCTTGGTAAGTACCTCAACGAGCATGAAACTAATCATCTGAGTTCCCTCTGCAGCATTGTTGCTATTCACTAGAGCATTGTATTCACTGCACATCTTTGCATAGTGAATATCCTGCGCTGGTCTGAATGATTTGATAGGCGAAACCTTAAATCCGTATTTCTGCAAGAATCTTGTCAGTCGAATTAAGGTCATGGTCTTGCCGCACTCAGTCGGTCCGAAGAGAACTATAATGGGAGCATTCTGGTCTGCGATTGTAACTACGATGCTATTAGGATCATTAAGTTCAGTTGTATTCAAGCCATGTACGGTTTCGGGTTCGGGTTCGGAGTCTCCTCCAGCGGGTGCGTCTGGAATGATAACTTCTGGTCCAACTTCTGGAGTAATTTCTCCGACCTGGCTAACGTTAGTCACGTTCGGGTCATCAAATTTCTTTGCCATAATATTTAATTCTTAATGATTTACATTAGATTGTGTACTGGCCCTTTTTGAAAGCAATATCGAAGAAGATAAATGCCCCTATGTCCACCAAGACAGAAAGGAGGATCCAAATAATAAGTCCATGGCCGCTGTATTTCCCGCTTATAAAATCCTTCCATACATCGAACACACTGAGCATCCTCTTGACTTTGGTTACAGCATTCCCTGTCTCGGGGAGATATTGCTCCTTGTCAGAACCAACGAAATCAACATACTGCTGGTATGTTTTAATCGTTGAGTATCCCTTTACTAATCGACCATTCAAGTCGTTAACATCATCCGCATCATTCAAATCAGCTTCACCACTATTGATAGCCTGCTCCATAAGATCTAGATTCTTCCAGTCAGCGCTTGCAAGAGACTTATATGTATTCTCATCAGGAGCTATCATTGAATTTCTGATATTTGCAAGGCGGTTTTCAAGGAGAATGCTGATTTTCTGGCGATACGCATTGCATAACTGTTGACGTTGTTGCTCCGATGTCCCTTTATAAGAGAGAGGATCTATCTTAGGAACTTGAAGCATTGTAGCAAATTCAGCAAGGATTCTCTTTGCATTCGGGCCCATTCCGGGATTTGCGTCATTTTTGATTTCTGCTTCGAGTTCTGCAAATTTACTCCAAATCTCATTGCTGACCTCAGTTTGCTTGTCCTGAATTTTTTTCTCGGTCAACGTGTTGTTCTTAAGTTGATCAAGGTATCCTTTGGTGGTTGTGATATCTTCTGACGCAATAGAACCGATGGCATTCCTATAGAAGAAAGTGTGAGTATTGGTAGGCATACTAAACATAAGCCAAAAAACAAGCACAATCAAAATTCCACCAAGAAGTTTCATCCCTCGTTTCTCAATATAGACATTTTGATTGAGGCTGTCAACTATCAGTTTTGTGCCAACGGAAGCGATAATAAAGAATGCAACCGTAACGATCCAGCATATTGCCTGTGGCCATGAGGGTAGAAGGAGATGCAGAGACTCCTGAGTTGCCCAACAGCTGACCGCAGCTAGTGCGATAAAAGCGAAAACCGAAATGATTTTCAGAATGTTGTTTTGTCCCATAATAATGATTATTGTTTTGTTTGATTATTGTTTTGTTACTTCTTCAATCATGCCTGATTTGGGAAGCAGATGAATCAAGAACCTTTGATTCTTTGATTCAACTTCTTCTCGCATCAATCCTGTTCCGCTCAGAACGCCATCACCACTACCACATATTAGTACCTCACAATTGTCGGCGGAAAAGAGAATTCCATTCTTTTCCCAATAACGCTTAAGAGATAACGCTCGCTCATAGCTCAACTCATAGTTTCTTGTATATGGGTCTCTTGATGCCTGTCCTTCAATGATAAGGAGATATTGGATATTAGGATTATGTTCAACTGTTTTTTTAACAAAACCCTCTATACTCTTTCCAGCCTCAAGAAGACGTTGCCGAGTTTCAAGTGAGACAAGATTAATGTCAGATTTCTGTTTCGGGAACTGAACATCAATGAGTAATCTGTGCTTTTTATACTCTTTCTTGTACTCAAAATAAGTACCATCCAAGTTCTGAGTTGCCGTCTCTATCTCTTTAATCTTTTCTAGTTGGCCCTTAGTTGCATCATATTGTTCTTTAATTCTTCTCTTTTCTGAATTCAATTCAACGATGGCTACAACAAAGAGCATAAGCATGACGAAGAACAGGCTCGTCATCAAGTCTGCGTAACTAGCCCAGAAATAAGATTTTGCCCTTTTGTATGCCATGTTATCTAGAAGTGTTTAGCTATAAAGTCAATCAGGAATAAAATGAAGGCAAGTACGGCTGTAATAGGTAGGATAGTATCGGTAATACGGTTGAAAAAGCTTCGTTTATGACAAGTACGGCTCTGTCCGTTCCCGCCTCCTTCTGCTGGTAATGATTCTATCGCCCCCAGTATCTGGTCAAGCTTAGAGTAATTGTTCTTGCTTACAGTAGCAAGATTATTAATGGCAGCCTTGGTATCAGCAAAAGATTGTATTCCTTGAATCACTTTATTGAGATCTTCTGTCTTAGTAGCAACATCGCCCTGCTGTTTCTTAAGTTGTTCAACAAAAGCAGTTAACTGGGCCTCATATGCACTTTTTGTCGCCTCTATCTCACTCTGGGTTTGAGTCTTCAGTTGTTCAATATAGGAATTCATGGATGCAATCAGCTGATTGAAAGAGCCTTCAAGCGTAGTGTCAACACTTCCCACCACTTGTTTAATATAATCTTCTCTTTTTTGAACTTGGGTAAGTTCTCTTTCGAAAAATGCTCCCATCCTTTCAATTGCCTGAGTGCGGTCAAGGTAATTGGAAAGATTGTCATTGAGTGCATTTACCGCTAGGACATAATCATTTACTTGACGAAGGTACTGGCTAAATCTGTCAATTTGCCCGACGGAATTCTGAAGTGCTTGTAGAACACTGATGTTGGCTTGTGCAACTCTATTAATGTCAATACGGCTAATAGCTGTAAGTGCTTCTGCCTGATCTCTGGATACTTGTCGGACATTAGAGAGGACTGTGTCAAATTCTTGGATATTTCCCTGGAAAGTCCTATTGAAGGTCATCAAATTGGACTGAAGAAGCGATAAAGCTGTAACGGTATTTCCTGAGAGGACAGGCAGCAATTCAGTCTGTAGCCATGAGTAAAACTGATTCTTATTGGACTCAATTTCAGTCTTGGCACTCTTCGACTTCCATGAGATAATCGTTGTGAATAGTATTCCAAAGAAACTCGCAACCATAGCAATGGCCACGCATGTCATCATTGAAGAAACATTGTCGAGGTTTACACCACTGACACCCCCTTGGACTGCGATTAACGAAATGCCGACGATAATACCTATCATGGTTCCCATCAATCCCATATAAAGGGGGATCGGCTGCATTACGCTGATCTCTTCTTCTTCTGCTCCGCAATAACGCTCTACAACATCCTTCATCAAACTAAAGTCACTAACGGCTCCTTTGTTTTTCTGAAGATACATATTCAGGGCATCTTTAATATTTCCAAGCGTTGAGTTTGAGCTATCTATTTCAATTTGAGACACATCTATCTCTCTCTCATATCCTTCTACCCCTGAATCGTTGTTCTCCCAAATTTCTTCATTATCGTCTTCAGGAAGATCATCATTGCTTTCTTTACTTTCATTAATGGTGATTTGCTTTACGGCGTATGACAGTTTATTCGAAGGGAAAATTCCTCGAAAGGCATCGATTTTCGAAAGTGCATTCCGGAATACTCTTGTCTGCAGAATAATAATGACGAGAATAATTGGGATTACGATGAGATAGTGTATATATTCCATTGATTGTGATAAATTACTGAATAATGACATGCCCGGTAAAGTAGCCAATAACTACGAGGGCAATAATAAGGACAAGCACACTGAACAGTGTCCATACAAAAGAGGACGATGTCCCACTCTCTTTTCGATTATTGCGCAAGTCTGAAATAAGAGCCTTCTGCAATGAGTTATCTTCTTGTAATTTGGCCAACTTTGCAGAATAGCTATTGAATTTATTTGAGGATAAATCGTGATTCTTGGTGATGTGCGTAGTTGGAAAATTAATTATTCGGCTTCTCACCTCATCATCGCCCTCAGAAAGGGCAACATAAGTAGCATCGTGTACTGAAGCACCATAGTTAATGGGAGGGATTACCTCAAAATGCTCACTACCTTCTTCCAAATATGAACTGATCTTGGACGTGGTTTCCCCTGAAGTCACCTCAGCAGAATCCCACCCGGACGGCTCAATAACCACGTTTCCATTATCAGCAAATTGCAACATCCTTCCGGATATCACCATTTGCTCATACGCCCTTTCGAAAATCTTGAAGAGCGCACGTACATTGTAAGTTATCACTCCATTTAAGACAATGCTGATTCCGAAAAAAGTCTTACCCTTGGGGTCAGACGATAATCTTCTGAGGTATGTGTAGTAAACAAGACTCTCTTCTCTTTTGACAATCACACTGGACTCTGCAGTAGCAGTCTGGGCATACGTCGAGAATATATCTGAAGAAAAATCTTCAGGGTATTGTTTGTGTTGCTCAGGTGAACTGACGAAGTAGTATACAGAGTGATTCATACGCGGGCGTTATTTCTTTTTAGATGCCCGGAAATCCCATGGGGCTATTGGTGAAGAATCAACCCATGAGGCTGACCCAAAAGGGTTGGTCTCTTTTTTATATAGGGTGTCGTAGAGTTGTC
>OHUD01000749.1_pt1 | contig 13302 bp, 10 predicted proteins | sample 1579021 | NCBI WGS metagenome assembly OHUD01 (sample SAMEA3879597, study PRJEB24766) | human gut metagenome | biome: human-associated habitat; feature: feces | place: USA | collected 1985/1987
GGCCTCTTCCGCCGGTGCGGCGGCTTCGGCCTCTGCCTTGGCTTCACCCTCGGCGTATGCCTCGGCGGTCTTGGCGGCCTCTGCGTCGTCCTTTTCGGCTTCCTCGGGGAACTCGATGGATTCGATGATGGGTGCGGCCTTCTCGTTCAGGAGCTTGTCCATGATGACGATAGCGGCACCGGTGGCCGCCACAGCGGCGGCAGTACCCAGAATGCGGAAGATTGCTTTCATGTCATGACCTCCTTGGCAGTGTGGTGATTTAAGAGAACGTGACCACGTCGTTCAGCGGCTTCTCGGCAGGCTCCACCGACAGTGCGGTGAGCACCGGGCCTTTGCCGCGGTAGATGTTATGGAACTTATAGCCGACCTTTGCGGTCACTTTGACCCATGCCCGCTGCTCGAGGGCCTTGTAGCCGTCGTAGCTGCAGGGGAAGCCCACGAACTGGATGTCCTGCACGCAGCAGGTCATGGCGAACCGGCCCGGCACGAAACTGTTCTTGCCGGCGCGGTTGGTCTGGCAGACCTGTGCGAGGAACTTGACGGTCTTGCCCGCGTACTTCTGGGGCTCGTCCTGACAGTCCATATACCAGATGCCGTAATCGTCGTCCGGGATGTCGATGACCGGGGCGTTGATGTCAAAGGGCAGCGGGTCGGGGATGTCGTCGTAAGCCACGCTGCCGTCCTTGAACTCGTAGGCGATGTCGCACTTGCGGGATGCCTGACGCACCAGCTTGTGCAGCTCCTGACGGGCGGCGTCGTTGTTGACGGCCTCGGCGCGGTTGAAGACGATGAGCTCACTGCGGGCGATCTTGTCCAGCATCAGCGCACGCATGGAGTTGTCGCGGGCGTAGGTCAGGGCGGTGGTGCCGTCGGCGGTGGCGATGCACTGGTAGACGATCCAGTTCTCGGGCAGGTTGTTTGCCAGATCCTGCAGCATCCACATACCGTTGTACTCGATGACCACGCGGCCTGCGTCGGCCTCCTTGGCCAGCTTGGCGAGGTTCTGGGGGTTCAGCTCAGCCTTGTCCTCGAGGTTGTAGAGGGTCACGCCGGGGAAGGCAAACTTCTTCTGATTATATTCCTCTTCGCCCTCCTCGCAGACCAGCAGAAGGGTCTTGTCGCCGGAGTCGAAGTTGGGGTCTTCAAAGGTCTCCTGAATGAACTTGGTCTTGCCGCTTTCGAGGAAGCCCACAAACAGGTAAACCGGGATCTCGTTTGCCATAATTGGTTTTTCTCCTTACACAACTTGCAGCTCAGCAGCCAAACAGTGCGGCAATGGCCTTTTCGTCCAGCTTGGAGCCGATGACGACCAGCTTGCCGCCCACGTCGGCACCGCGCTGACGCACTTCCCACTCGCCGGGGACGTAATCGAACTCCAGCCAGCCGTCGGCACCGCCGTCCACGATGCCCTTGGAGCGCAGGATCATGCCGTACTTGCCGCCGTCCAGCTCGGTCAGTGCATGCTCGATGTCTGCCTTGCTGAACTTCTTGGCCGTCTCGACACCCCAGCTGGTGAACACCTCATCGGCATCGTGATCGTGGTGATGGTGGTGATGGCCGCAGCAGCAGTGGCCGTCCTCATCGTGGTGATGATGCTCCTGCTCATCATGGTCATCCTCATGGTCGTGGTCGTGATGGTGGTGGCAGCAGTGCTCCTCGTGGTCATCATCCTCGTGGTCGTGGTGATGCTCGTGCTCGTCCTCATCATCGTCGTCATCGTGATCATGGTGGTGATGGCCGCAGCTGCACACACCGTTCTCATCGTAATGGTGATGATGATGCTCGTGCTCTTCTTCCTCGTCCTCCTCGGCGTGCTCCTCATTGGCCTTGGCAGCCATGGCGATCAGCTCTGCCTTGAAATCGTCCTTGGAGGACATGGCCTTCAGGATCTGCTCACCGGTCAGGGAATCCCATGCGGTGGTCACGATGGTAGCGGTGGGGTTCTTCTCGCGCAGCATGGCGACCGCAGCGGCGATCTTCTCCTCGCTGGCGGTCTGGGTGCGGCTCAGGATGATGCAGCTTGCGTGGCTGATCTGATCATCATAGAACTCACCGAAGTTCTTCATATACATCTTGACCTTGTTGACATCGGCCACGGTGACAAAGCTGTTCAGCTTCACATCCAGATGCTCAGCCACACCCTCCACAGCGCGGGTAACATCGCTCAGCTTGCCCACACCGGAGGGCTCAATGACGATGCGGTCGGGGTGGTACTGCTCCACCACCTGCTGCAGAGCGGCACGGAAATCGCCCACCAGAGAGCAGCAGATGCAGCCTGCGTTCAGCTCGTTGATCTGGATGCCGGACTCCTTCAGGAAGCCGCCGTCGATGCCGATCTCACCAAACTCGTTCTCGATCAGGACCACCTTCTGGCCCGCAAAGGATTCCTTGATGAGCTTCTTGATCAGGGTCGTCTTGCCGGCACCAAGGAAGCCGGAGAAAATATCGATATTCGTCATAATGCTGTATGCCTCTTTCTTTTTCCAAAAGCCCGCAAGGGCCGTTCAGCAATCAGAGCCGCAGAGTGCTGGCTCAAAAATCTTACACTCCTATTATAACAAGGCTGTCAATGGGAAACCGCCTTTTTTGATGAGAAAATTGTAACTTTTTTTGCAGTTTGGCTGCGTTTTCAGAAAACGCTGCCTCCCGGACACAAAAAAGCCCCCGGAACGGGGGCAGAACGCATAGAACCCATACAAAAACACAGCCCCGCTTTGGCGAAGGAGAAGCCAAAGCGGGGCTGTATTCAATGAAGGAGAAATGAAGGGAATATCAGGTTACAGATTCAGCTCAAACTGTTCTGCCGTAACAGTTGCTTTGCCATCGGCAGCAAAGGTGATGCCATCGGCAGACTGGGGGGTGTAGATCCATGCGGTCATGGTCTGCTCGCCATCGTTGGCGAAAACTTCGATGCTGTTTTTGTCCAGCAGGATGCGGAGCTTGAGCGCACCGTTCTGGCTGCGCACCTTGCAGCTGCGGCGGTGAACAATGTCGGCACGGGAACCGGCATAGCTGCGATCCAGCGTCAGCTCGGAAGTGTAGGGATCGTAGGTCAGGCTGGTGTGATGGTCTGCATCGGCGGCCAGCTTCAGGGTGAAGGAGCGGTATTCGCCGGGCTGCACCGTGACGGTCAGGTCGGCCACACGGCCCTTGATGCCTTCCAGAGAAGTTTCGCTTTGCACCGTCACATTTTCGTGGAAGGTGCGCTTACCGTGGACGGCATCCAGCTCCCGCACGGGGGTCTGAACAATGCGTCCGTCCTTGATGTGCAGTTCGCGCGGGCAGATGGTCTGCCCGAACCACTTGCAGCCCTGGGGCTTATCCTCGGTGTCCGACCAGGTCTGCAGCCATGCGGTCATGATGCGGCGGCCATCCGGGGCAAGGGTGGTCTGGGTGGCGTAGAAGTCGATGCCGCCGTCCATCAGCTGCACATTTTCCTTGGTGAAGGTGTGGGTGGCTTCGTCGTAGCTGCCGATGAAGGCAATCACGTTGTGACCGTTGTGGAACTCGCCCTTGGGCAGCATCTCCATGGGGCCGAGCATCAGGACCTGCTTGCCATCCAGCGGGAAGAAGTCCGGGCACTCCCACATTTTGCCGTACTGATTGTTGCAGCGTTCCAGCACCGTGACAAAGTGCCAGTCGAAGCCGTCCTTGCTCTGGAACAGTGCCGCTGCGCCGCTGCCGTCCTCGGCCAGGCAGACGGTGACGGCGGAGTAGGTGCCGTCGGCCTCACGCCAGATCTTGGGGTCCCGGAAGTCGAACCTGCTGAAGCCTTCCGGCAGGTCTTTCTGGGTCAGCACCGGGTTGCAGGCAGGCTTTTCGTAGTTGAGACCGTCACCGATGGCAATGCTCTGGGTCTGGATGTCCCGCATCTCCCCATTGGGCTGCTTTTCTGCCACCACGCTGGTGTACATCAGCAGCTGCTTGCCGTCATCCATCTCGGTGGCAGAGCCGGAGAAGCAGCCGGGGCCGTTGTCCACCGGGGAATCCGGGGCAAGCGCACAGGGCAGATACTCCCAGTGCAGCAGGTCGGTGCTGACGGCGTGACCCCAGTGCATGGGCGCCCACCGCACATCGTAGGGGTTATACTGATAGAACTGGTGATACTTCCCTTTATAATAAGAGAAGCCGTTGGGGTCGTTGAGCCAGCCCACATAGGGGGTCATGTGGTAGGCAGGGCGTTCCGCCGGGGAAATGGCAGCGCCGTGCTCGGCCTCGTAGGCACGGGCTTTTTGTAAAGTCAAATCGTTCATGGAATCCTCCAAAGGAAAGAATTCTTATGCGTAGTAAGCATCCAGATATTTCTGCATAATGCCCAGATAGTCGGACAGGCCGTAGGCTTCCAGCTTGCTCAGATATTCGTTCCACTCTGCATCCGTAGTGCCGTTCATGATCCAGTTCGCCTTCTGCGTATTCATGTAGGTCTGCAGATCTGCCTGCAGGTTAGAGACCTGCTCGGTGTCCTCGTTGCTCATAAAGACATTGGGATAGACATAATCGTTGTTCATATCCGGGGTGTAGATCTCCTTGATCCAGTCCAGACGGTACTGTGCATCGTCCGGGCAGGTAACGTATACACCATAGTAATCATCCAGAACCGCCAGAGGCCCGCCGACACACTGCGCCTCACGGACTTCCACGGGAGAAGCATCGCCCAGAGGAGCGTGCTTCAGCATGGGCTCGCCCTTATCGTTGGTGGACATTTCAAAAATGTTAAAGCCTTCCGCATCGCCGTAAGTACCCCAGTTGTTCTGCGGAGACTGGAGGGGTGCGTACATCTGATCCAGCCATGCACAAACCAGTGCAGGATTAGTCGCCTTTGCGGTAACAACGCACTTGCCGCGGGCAAAGCCGCTGGTGAAAGAGCCGTTCTGCGGAGTGATATTCCGGGTATCGGCGGTCAGGGCAGGCAGCGGCTCCCAGTCGGTCAGGTTGTCAATGTTGGCAACATCCCAGCTGAAGCAGACACCATAGCGGCCAGCCTTGCCCTTGGAAACATAGGTGGACCACTCCTGCGTGAAGCACTCCGGGTCAATGAGCTTCTCGGCATACAGCTTGTGCAGCCAGTCCAGACCATCACGGTAGCCCTGCTGGGTGGCGGCACAGATGACTTTCCGGTCGTTGGTAACAGCGATATGGCGGTCTTTGTCTGCATCGCCGTAGCCTTCGCCAAAGCCATTGATGAGGATGCTGGGGTCCTGATCGCCGTTGTTGACGATGCAGGACATGGGGATGATGTCGCCGTCAATGCCATACTCTGCCTTGATAGAAGCGGCGTTATCACGGAATGCCATCAGCACCTGTTCAAACTCGTCCACTGTGGTGGGCATCGACAGACCGAGGAAGTTCAGCCACTTGGTATTGATGAAGCTCATGTTGCCAATGGTCTGGATGGCGGTCTTTTCTGCGCCGAGCTGCTCGATCCAGGGCAGTGCCCAGATGTGGCCATCGCTGTCGGTGCACATGGTGCGGTACTCCGGGTACTGCTCAAAGACCTTCTGGAGATTCGGCATATTGTTGTCAATGTAGTCTTCCAGATTGAGGATGACACCCTGATCTGCGTAGCGCAGCAGATTGCTGTCGGTAAAATCAGCAGTAAAAACAAAATCCGTCAGGGTGTTGGGGTTGGACATATTCAGGGTGATCTTATCGCTCCACTGGTCGGACTGGATGGCGGTCCAGTCGATGTGCACATTGGTCTGCTCTTCCAGACGCTTGAAGATGGTGCGGTTGTTCGGCTCGGGTTCGCTGCCCACAGGGAAGCTGGTCATACCGGTAAAGGTGACCTTTTCGGACAGCGGAAATGTAACGGCACCGGTCGTGTCCACAGCTGCGGCAGCAGAATTGCTGCCGCCGGTGGATTTGCCGCCGCCACAGGCAGACAGAGCAGCGGCAGAACCCGCCAGAGCGCAGACCTTGAGGAAGTTGCGGCGAGAGATCAGCTTTTTCATGGTATTTTCTCCTTTTTTGTGGTTCTTTCTTCGTGTAACAGATGAGCGTACCGGCTCATAAAATTCTGGAATATCCTCAGCCTTTAATGGAACCAGCCATGATGCCGGCATCAAAATACTTCTGGAAGAAGGGATACATCACCAGCAGCGGCAGACTGGAAATAATAATGGTTGCATATTTGAGCAGCTCTGCCATCTTCGCACGTTCGGCAGTGCTCTGGATATCTGCGATCATGCCGGATTCCGGCTGGCTCTGGATCAGGATGGAACGCAGCACCAGCTGCAGCGGCTGCTTCGATGCGCTGTTCAGGTAGATCATGGCGTCAAAGTAGCTGTTCCACATTGCCACGAACTGCCACAGAGCCAGAACTGCCACCACCGGCATACAGACGGGCAGCAGGATCTTGAAGAAGTAAAGCATCTCGCTGGCTCCATCCACATCCGCAGCTTCGCGCAGCTCACGCGGGATGCCTTGATAATAGGTACGGGCAATGATCATGTTCCACACGCTGAATGCTCCCGGCAGAATGACCGCCCACATGGAATCCAGCAGACCCAGATTGTTGATGAGCAGGTAGGTGGGGATCAGACCGCCGCTGAAAAACATCGTGATCACAAACAAGGTGTTGAAGATCGTTTTGCCTTTGAAGTCCGGCAGCGACATGGGATAAGCGGCAAGCATCGTCACAGCTACCGAGATGATGGTGAAGATGATCGAGTAAAGTACTGCGTTCTTGAAGCCGACCCAGATCTGCTTGTCCGAAACGACACGCTGGTAAGCATCCAGACTCCACTTGCTGAAATCAAAGGAGATGCCCTTGTTTTGCAGAGTGACCGGGTCCATAAAGGACGCGATGACGATGTAGATCATCGGAACGATGATCGCCAGCAGGAACAAGCCCAGAAGTGCGTAGCCGCAGTACAGGATGATCTTATCTTGTCTGGTGTAGAGGGCCATTTTTGATTTTTTCTGTTTTGCCATGGTAAACCCCTCCTTACAAGCCCTTGCCATCGTTCATTTTGGCAACGATCTTGTTCACTGCGATCAGCAGGATGACGTTGACAATGGTGTTGAACAGACCGACTGCCGTGGAAAAGCTGTAATCGCCGTCCAACAGGCCCTTTTTATAAACATACGTTGCAATGATCTCGGCAGTGTTCAGGTTCAGGTCGGTTTGCAGGGCATAGGCTTTTTCAAAACCGATGCTCATGATGTTGCCTGCCTGCAGGATAAACTGAATCACGACCATATCCTTAATGGCGGGCCACTCCACCGTCATGATCTGCTGGATCAGGTTTGCGCCGTCGATCATCGCAGCTTCCTTCAGATCTTTGCTGGCGTTAGAAAGAGATGCGGTGTACATGATGGATGCCCAGCCGGCACCCTGCCAGATGCCGCTGATGATGTAGATGGGGCGGAACGCTTCCGGCAGCGTCATGAAGTTGATGCTGGTGTGAAGCAGGCCGTTCACCGGACCGGTGACACTCAGCAGCACTCGGACGATACCGCACAGCACGATGACCGAGATGAAGTTGGGCATATACAGCACCAGCTGCACCTTCTGCTTGATCTTCTTGCTCTCGATACGGTTGAGCAGGAATGCCAGCAGGATGGGGATCGGGAAGCCCCACAGCAGACCGTAGACGCTCAGCTTCAGGGTGTTGATCAGATAGCGCTGGAAGTCCGGCGAGGACATGAAGCGGGTAAAGTTTTTGAAGCCTACCCACTCGCTGCCCCAGATGCCCTTGAAGGGATTGTACTTCTGGAACGCGATCAGCACACCGCCCATGGGAGCGTACTTGAACACCAGCGTCAGCACCACGGCAGGCAGCAGGAACAACAGGTAAAGCTGCCAATGCCGTTTGATGTAGACCCATGTGTTGTGCAGCTTGCGTTCTGCTGCCAGCACAGCCGTTTCCGACGAGGCTGTCTTTGCTTTCATGAATCATTCTCCTCCTTTTTGATTTGCTTGCCGCTTGATTTGCATTTTACATTTGCACCTTTGAATTTTGCACTTTTTACTTTGATTGTGCAAATGTAAAACTCTGTAATTCATTTATACCACGCAAGCAAGCGAATGTCAACGATAATTCATAGTATATATCAAGAAATACTGTGGATTTGTACAGATGCACAAATTCGAAAGTGCGCAAATATGCAAAATGATGATTTGCATTTTTACGTTTGACTAATTTGTGCATTTGCACTATACTGGAGTCATAAAGAACAAGATCCGTCACAGACTTTATCTATAAAAGAAGGAACATCCACCTCTATACTGTAAAGAAAGAGGATGACTTATGGCAACCAAGGTCACCATTCAGGATATTGCAAACGAACTGCAGCTTTCCCGCAACACAGTTTCAAAGGCCATCAACAACACCGGTGTGCTGGCAGATGCCACACGGGAGAAGATCCTGCGCAAAGCCGCCGAAATGGGCTATAAGCAGTTCGCCTATCTGCCGCTGTTTCAGGAAGACGCTGCAAAAGCAGCAGAGCCTTTCATTCTGCCGAGTGACAAACGGGAGATCGCCATGCTGACGACCCGGTTTCTGAACAGCTCTCACTTTTCCTCCACGATGCTGGATCGTTTCCAGTCGGAAATCGACCATCTGCACAGCGGCATGACCATTCATCGCATTTCTCCCATAGAGCTGAAAGAGAAAAAACTTCCATCTTCTCTCAACATCCAGCGCACAGCCGGCATCATCTGCTTTGAAGTATTCGACTATGACTACGCACAGATGCTGTGCGATCTGGATGTTCCGCTGCTGTTTGTAGACAGCCCTGTGATGAATATGCGTCCTCCTCTTAAAGCTGACCGCCTTTATATGGAAAACCGCATTGAGATCCAGAATGCGGTGGCCCACATGGTCCAGCGCGGCAAAAAACGCATCAGCTTTGCGGGGGATAAAAACCACTGTCAGTCCTTCTTTGAGCGTTATATGGCTTATAAGGATGCAGTGGAGTACTTTGGTCTGACAGAAGGCCTGAGCACCTGTGCGATGCCATCTGGACAGCAGAACTATCCGGTATCCCTGTACGAAACCATACGTCGGTTCAAAACGATGCCGGATGCCTTTGTCTGCGCCAATGACTTTGTTGCCATGGATCTGGTCAAGGCATTGGATGAGCTGGGGTATTCGGTTCCCGATGATATCTGGGTCTGCGGCTTCGATGACAGTCAGGAGGCTTCCTACTTTGCCCCCCGTCTGACTTCGATCCATATCCATGGACAGATCATGGGCTACACCGCTGCCAATCTGCTTATGACCCGCATCGAAGAGCCATCGCTGAACTATCGCACCGTCTATACGGAAACCAACCTGATCCTGCGCGAATCCACAGGAGATTGAGCGAAAGGAGAACCCCCATGCGTGACCTGTGCAATACGGACAAGCCGCTGTTTGCTGTGCTGACGAAATTGACTTACAGTGCTTACCTGAACATCTTATGGCTCGTGTGCAGCCTGCCCATCGTTACCATAGGGGCTTCTACGACCGCATTGTTCTACGTCACGCTCAAAATGGCGGAAGATCGGGACGATGGTCTGACCCGGATGTTTTTTAAGGCGTTCCGGGAAAATTTTAAGCCTGCCACAAAACTCTGGCTTATCCTGCTGGCAGTCGGCAGTTTCCTGGCTGCGGATGGCTTTGTGCTGCGCCGAATGTGGAGCGAAAACATTTTCTGGACGCTGCTCACTGCAGTGCTTATTGGTGCGGCAGTTCTGTACGGCATCGTTCTGCTGTATGCCTTTCCTCTGCTGGCACGGTTTGAAAACACCACCTTCGGCATCCTGAAAACAGCGTTTCTCGTGGGTGTCCGGTATCTGTTTTGCACCCTGCTGATGGCGGCGATCTATGGCATCATGGGGTACGTCATAGTGTTTGTGTTCACGCCTGCATTCCTGCTGGGCATGGGCTTCTGCGCCATGCTCTGCTCCTTTCTGATGCTTCGGATCCTCTATCTGATCGGTGGAGACCCTGATGCAGTACACGAGGAATACGACCATGACGAAAACTGACCGGGATACGCTCCGCTCCCTCCATGGGCGCAAAAAGTGGGAGCACATCTGGGCATATTACAAGCTGCCCATTGCGATCGTGCTCATCGTCGTCTATATCCTCGGCTATGCAGCCTACCGCCATGTGACGAAAAAAGAGGATGTGCTTTACCTTGGTCTGGTAAATATCACTGCCGGGTCTGATCTGACGGAACAGCTTACCACCGGCTTTGCCGAGGCGCAGGGTCTGACCAAAAAGCAACAGGTCGATCTGCTGTCCGGCTTGCTGCTCAGCGAAAGCGAACGTGCAGAGGAGCAGTATGTATATGCTTCGGAGATGAAGCTGCTGGGTGCAGTCAGTGCCCAGCGGTTAGATGTTGTTCTGATGGACGAATATGCACGGGATCGACTGTTGGCAGATGATTATTTTCTCGATCTGCGGACACTGGATGCGTCTTTCCATGCACTGTCGGGTCTGAACGCCGGTGGGACCGTGCTGGATATTTCGGACACGCCGTTTGTCAGGCAGGCAGGTTTTTCTGGCAAGGTCTATCTTGGGGTAGTGCAGAATGCACCGCACCCGGAGCGTGCAGCCGCTTACATTCATTATCTGTTCCAGCGGTGATCGTTGGGTTTCACATCAAGAATAAGGAGAATTATCATGGACATTTTAACGATTGGTGAAGTTTTGATCGACCTGACCCAGACCGGCAAGGATGCGCGCGGCATTCCTCAATTTGCCGCAAACCCCGGCGGTGCCCCGGCCAATCTGGCTGTGGCTGCTTCCAGACTGGGCGCACAGACCGCCTTTATCGGCAAGGTGGGTGCGGATGCCTTTGGCCGCTACCTGAAAGAGGTTCTGGCAGAGAACAAGGTAGACGTTTCCGGCATGGCGGTGGATGCAGACCACCCCACCACCATGGCGGTGGTCTCGGTGGATGCCACCGGCGAGCGGGATTTCAGCTTCTACCGCAGCGCCAACGCTGACGTGATGCTGAGCAAAGAGGACATTTCGGAGGGCGCTCTGAAAGCTGCCAAAATCGTCCACTTTGGCTCTGTCAGCCTCACCGCTGACCCCTCCCGCACCGCTACGCTGGATGCCGCCGCCCGCGCCAAAAAGCTGGGTGCTACCATCACCTACGACCCCAACTACCGTGCAAACCTCTGGAAGAACAAAGAGGAAGCCATTGCCCAGATGAAAGCTCCCCTGCCGCTGGTGGATATTCTGAAAGTGTCCGACGAGGAGCTGCCCCTGCTCACCGGCACCACTGACTGCGAAAGCGGCACGGCACAGCTGGCACAGAACGGCATCCGGCTGATTTTTGTCACCTTGGGTGCAAACGGCGTATTCTACCGCTTTGGGGAGAAAACTGGCCATGTGGCTGGCGTTCCCTGCAAGGTAGGCGACACCAACGGCGCAGGCGATACCTTCTTTGGGGCTGCCCTGTCCAAGCTCTGCAAGGAGGAGCTGGACACCCTGACGGTGGACAAGCTGGAAGGCATTCTGGCCTTTGCCAACAAAGCAGCCAGCATCACCACCAGTCGGCATGGTGCTATCCCCGCCATGCCCACCCTTGCAGAAGTGGAGGGCTGAACCATGGCAGTAAAGCAGGAATTTGAGTCCCGGTTTGCCAAGCACAAGGACGAGCTGGAATGGCTGTTCATGGAGCTGTACCACAACCGGGAAGGGCTGGAGGTTCTGGAGCGGGAGATGGCAGAAGCCTACAACGCCCGCAGCGCCGAGCTGAAAGCACTGGACAAGGCACGCTCTGCCGACCCGGAGTGGTACAAGCGTGGCAATATGTTCGGCATGACCATGTACACCGACCTCTTTGCCGGAAATCTGAAAGAACTGGCAAAGAAGCTGCCCTACCTCAAGGAGCAGAAGCTGACCTATCTGCACCTGATGCCCCTGCTGCAGATGCCCCATCCCCACAACGATGGCGGCTATGCGGTGGAGGATTTCGATACCGTAGACCCGGCCCTTGGCACCAACAAAGATCTGGAAAACCTGACCCGGGAGCTGCGGAAAGCCGGCATCAGCCTGTGTCTGGATTTTGTCATGAACCACACCGCCAGCACCCACCGCTGGGCGATGGCGGCAAAGGCGGGCGACCCGTGGTTTCAGGCCTATTACCACCTCTACGAGGACCGCACCATCCCCGACCAGTACGAGCAGACCGTGCCGCAGGTGTTCCCCAACACCGCCCCCGGCAACTTTACATGGTGTGAGGAGATGCACAAGTGGGTGCTGACCACCTTCCACGACTACCAGTGGGACCTGAATTATGCAAACCCGGCAGTGTTCGTAGACATGACCAAGAGCATCCTGCATCTGGCAAATCTGGGCGTGGAAGTGTTCCGCATTGATGCGGTACCCTATATCTGGAAGCAGCTGGGCACCACCTGCCGCAATCTGCCGCAGGTGCACACCATCGTGCGGATGCTCCGCATGGTGCTGGAATGCGTCTGCCCGGCGGTCATCCTCAAGGGCGAGGTGGTCATGGCTCCCAAGGAGCTGGCTGCCTACTTCGGCACGCCCGAAAAGCCGGAATGCCATATGCTCTACAATGTGTCCACCATGGTCAACCTGTGGGGTGCCCTTGCCAGCCGGGACACCCGGCTGCTGAAAGCGCAGCTGGATGCCCTCCACGCCCTGCCGGACAACTGCTGGTTCGTGAACTATCTGCGCTGCCACGATGACATCGGCTGGGGTCTGGACGAGGCGGTGGAAAACCGTCTTGGCATCGACCCCCAGAAACATAAAGAATATCTGTACCACTTCTATGAGGGCAATTTCCCCGGCAGCTGGGCAAAGGGCGAGCTGTACAACTACGACCCCGCCACCGGCGATGCCCGGAGCTGCGGCACCACCGCCAGCCTGTGCGGCGTGGAGCAGGCACTGGAAAAGGACGATAAGATCGCACTGGATTATGCCGTGAAGCGCGACCTGCTGCTGCACACTGCCATGGCGTTTTTGCAGGGCTTCCCCATGCTGAACTGCGGGGATGAAATTGCACAGCTCAATGGCTGGGACTACAAAAACGACCCTGACCGTGTGGAGGACAGCCGCAATCTGCACCGCAGCAAATTCAACTGGGAGGATGCCAAGCAGCGCACCCAAAAGGGTACGCTGCAAAACGCCTTGTGGCAGGGCATGGAGCAGCTGCGCCAAATGCGGGCAGACCCCTGCTTTGCCCCGGATGCGTGGGTGACCACATGGGACAGCCACAACCCCGGCGTGCTGGCACTGGTGCGCAAGCGTGGCGAAGAAACGCTGGTGGGACTGTTCAACTTTACCGAGTACCCGGCAGGGGCAAGTCTGGACGCTCTGGGCGGCGAGTATC
>OHUD01000752.1_pt1 | contig 13259 bp, 10 predicted proteins | sample 1579021 | NCBI WGS metagenome assembly OHUD01 (sample SAMEA3879597, study PRJEB24766) | human gut metagenome | biome: human-associated habitat; feature: feces | place: USA | collected 1985/1987
GCTTTCAAAATGTGAAACTCGTTTACAAAACGGGAAACTCGGGTGACTATTGAGCCATAATACTTTTTTTCTCTTCCTTATTGATATTTTTTCTCATTAAGTTGAAATCTTGCATTTCCTACCCTTTTCTGCTATTCTTATTGTAATGCCTGCGGATGGTTAAGTTTCCATATGTAGGGCAGGTATTTCGGTTCAAAATGCTATGTATGGGAAGGGTATGGTCATTACATGAAAATACAGGAATCTGCTGAGAATTATCTGGAAACGATCTTAGTGCTGAAGAAAAAGAACGGTGTTGTCCGTTCCATTGATATTGCCAACGATCTGGGCGTGTCCAAGCCCAGCGTCAGTGTTGCTATGAAGAATCTCCGCAATGGGGAATATATTGAAATGGACAAGGAAGGCTACATCACCCTGCTGGATAAGGGGCGGGAAATCGCAGAGAAAATCTATGAACGTCACACATTTCTTACGGACTGGCTGACTTCCATCGGCGTGGATCCCACTGTTGCTGCTGAGGATGCCTGCCGGATTGAGCATGTGATCAGTGCAGAGACTTTCACTGCTATGAAAAAGACATTGAAGACGAAATAGAACTCACAGTAACTCATTGCATATATTTGAACGCAAGAACTCCCGGTGCGATATTGCTCCGGGAGTTTTGTTATTATCATAAGCTCATTATATCACGATTCGCATCTTCGATGCTCTCCGCTGCTTTGCAGCTATCGTGATCAAATTCGCCGTTCGTCAATCACGCAAGCGTGTTGACTCTCTTGCGCTCATTAAATCTTAATTGTCACCCATTTTCCCTGTCGGAACCGAATCGACGCGAACAGGAATCTGGATACCTGATCTGCCAGAATACCCATCCAGATACCGGTCATTCCCAGTCCCAGAGTAAATCCGAAAATGTAGGATGCCGCAGATATTCACCAGATTGGAGATCAGATTCGTCCTAAGGGTGATCATCGTATTGCCCGCGCCGCGCTGTGCCGCATTGATTCCCATGGACAATACGTTGAAGATCATGCCGCCCATGATGATCCGGTAGTATCTTGCCGCCATGGCATGGGTGTCCTCACTCGATCCGCAGAATTCAATGATCTGATCTGCGAATCCCACTGTCAGCGCACTGATGATCACCGCTGCCACTATGCAGAAGCAGATCGTCATCACCAGAATCTCATTGGCCGCCTGCTGCCTCTTCTCTCCAAGTCGTCTCGCCACCAAGGCGGAGATTGCCACATTCGCTGCGATGAACAGTGCCAGCCCCAGGAACTTCGGCTGTGTGGTCAGCCCTACCGCTGCCACTGCATTGGCCCCGAGCGTACTCACCATAAAAGTATCCACCATGCCCGCCAGTGCGATAAAAAAGGATTCGCAGACCGCCGGCCACGCCAGCCGGATCGCTTCTTTTGTCAGGGAACCCTGTGTGTGTTCTGTGCCCATATCTATGTTACCTATTACCTTTTCTTGAATATTTCCTGTTTCTGATAGTCATAATGCTTTATTACACTCTTAATCATACACCAAAACCTCCGTTTGCCGATAGTCCCAAATTTTTGTCCTTTTTTATAGTTAGATACATAATTTTTGTCTCATTTTCATACAATACTAATCAGAAATACACGGATATTGACACATGCAAAATCGTATTTTCAAAGGAGGCTCCCATGCAACTCTCCGACAGATTTCATAATATTCACTGGAAAAATCTCATCGCTGCCGTTGCCATCCCTCTGGCAGTAGGCGGACTCTCCGCCTGGATCACCATGGACGGCATGAAAGCCTTTGAAACAGTGAATCAGCCTCCCCTGACACCGCCTATGTGGCTCTTCCCGGTGGTGTGGAGTATCCTGTTCGTCCTTATGGGAATCGCCTCTTACCTCGTTGTCATGCAAAAAGGCGAGGACACGAAAGCCCTCACCCTGTATGCTGTACAGCTTATCTTTAATTTTTTCTGGTCCATCTGGTTCTTCAACCTGGGATGGTATCTTTTCGCCTTTTTGTGGCTGGTCGCTCTGTGGATCCTGATCCTCGCCACTACCGTTGCTTTTTACCGCATCTCGAAGCCTGCCGCATGGCTGATGCTGCCTTATCTGGTGTGGGTGGCGTTCGCGGGGTATCTGAATCTGGGGGTGTGGTGGCTGAACCGGTGAAAGAGTTTTCAAAAAAACGAAACACTGTTTCACTTATTTAATTTGATTGCAAAAGGCTATCTTATAAACGCGCGCGTGCGTTTATCGTGCGTTTATTTAATCATTTCATAATGCGCTGATCTGCCATTGCCGATTGTAATCTATTTCTGCACCAGGCTGGTGCAGCTTTCTCCAAATAAACTTAACAGCATGGATTCTTAATTATTTCGCAACAGCCTTGACGTTTACATATCTATACATCTCCCTGAAATGCCGGACACATTCTTTCGATTTCCCCACGGCTGATTCCATATTTTCCGGCAAGTGACCGCCAATTATCTGCTACCGTTTTTCTAATGGCTGTGACATTTTTCTTCGCCTGTTCTGTTGATATCTCATAGTATGGCGCTGCCTCTATTGGCAAATAAAAGTTGGCTTCCGAAATATTTATCCCCTCCTGGGTGCGCGCTTTCTTACAGGCAAATCAAGATCCTGTAATTTCCGTCCCAATTCATCATCTTTAGCAACAAGCAGTAAATCCTTATCCATATAATTCAATGCATGAAGCACAGCCGCATAGCACCCCATTGCCACAGAAGGTGAGCCTTTTTCTATGGATACTAAAGTAGCTCTGCTGATTCCTGCTCTTTCCGCAACCAATTCCGACGTCAATTTTCTGCGCAGCCTTGCATACTTTATCTGTAGTCCCATTTGCTCAAGTATTTTTTCTGTTTCAGGCAACAACACTATTGTTTTTTTCGGCATAATCCCATCTCCTTATGTAAATATTATTAAACATTTATATCTACTCTGTCAAATTTTATTTACACTATTGAAAAATATCTCTGTCACGGATCCGACAGAGATATTATATAGTATGCCTATTACTCCGTTATCCTATAACGAATAACATACTGTCAAATATTACGCACAGCAATCTGTTAGCTACTCCCCATTATTTTGTAGAAATTAATTAGATTCAACTTCCTATGTTACATCCTCTCCCTCAGTCTCCGGCTCGGTATCGGCGATTTCAATCTGATCTGCCAAGTCCATGCAGTCTATATAATGATCTCCTATCCGGAACGCATAGAAACTTCTGTAATCCGAGGTCATAGGGTCTGTATCCTGATGCTTTCCGGCATTATTATCCTGAAAATATTTCGGAAGGTAGTCAGACTGCATATGTATGTCCTTTGCGTCCATGTTCTGCAGATAAACATAAATAATGGTATTACTGTCGTCTAACGTGATGGCATATTCATATCGGTCGATCCAATTTGCCATTGCCACATATGCAACGCTGCAATAATTTTTTTCATCCTGATAGAGCATATTCGTCTGATCCTGATAAGAGAATTTCAAATTCCGCAGACGCTCTGTTTCTGCCTCATACTGTTCCCTGGTATATTGATTTTCCAAATAGATCTGGCAGGTTGCCGCAAAGATTTCATCACGGGTCTGATAATAAAAATCCTGTGAAACGGTGTCCATATCTGCGGAAGGAAACACCGCTAACGGGCTGTAGACTCCCTTTCCCTCTAATTTGTGGTATGCTTCTCCCTCCCGGGAAGTGATTCTTGTCCCATAAATAAAATGATAGCATACGTAAGACAAAATAATCCCCAGCACAATCACTACCGCCACAACCGCAAATACTACTTTCTGCTTTTTGTTCATCTTTTTGTTTATCCCCTATTATCTTCTATTTTCTTCTGTAAATCAAAAATATGGAATCTCCAGTTCTTCAACATTACCTTCGTTTGCATTCAGCCATTCCCTATAGTCCGTCTCATCGCCTTACATATTTTCAAAAAATTTCTAATCCTCTACAATCTCTTCTCCATAATCATAGATAGGCATCTGACCGGAAACATAAACATCAACATTATAGATTTCACCGGTCGTTTCCCCCGGTATGCCGAATTCATGGAAACATTCTCCTAAAGCATAACGATAAATGGTATATCTCTCTTTGCCTATATAAGTATGTTTTTCATAAGAATCTCCATATTGTTCGACCATTTGAGAATAAGTATTTCCGGAATATATGCCTCTCGAGGTATGTGCAAATGTTTCATTACTACTGATTCTTATTCTGACACATTCTTTTTCAAGAAAATAAACTTGTATAAATTGAGCTTCCCCATCACCTACGTTATAATAATAATTATATTTTTTGTTATCCGAATCCTCAACCTTTTCATACAACAGCCCCATCTTGTCCAGCTTCCCCAATATTTCCTGCTCACCTTCATATAAGGAAACTGAAAAATCCCCTATATTGATAACGACATCCATATCTGTCTGTGCATTTGTTGCATTCGGCATTTCATCAATTTTGTTCCTTATAGCCGCTGCTGTTTCTTCTATACTTTTTTCTCCGTTAAAATAATACAAAGCCTCTGCCTGCGTAATCCCTATTAAAGGAAGGTCACTGCGCTGCATTACCTTCGTATTATTTATCATCTCCCTTACATCCTGTATATCCTCATCTTGTGCCGCATAAACATTTTCATAGGTACCGCCAATTTCGTATGTCAGAATAGGAAGTTTCTCTCTTTTTCCATCCGATGTCTGATAATATTCCTGCTTTCTGCTATCACTAAGCTGTTGATCCAGCACATCTTGCAATATTGAGAAATTCCAATTGGGAGCAATCGTTTTCTGTCCTTCCTCAGTAAAATAGCTTTCCACAAACTTCCATGCTTCTTCTTTGTGCGTGCTTTGACTGTTAATGGCGAAACAGTTGTCAAAAATAAATATTCTTCCCTTTCCCTCTGCTCCAGGAAATCCTGTATAGACTGCATCCTCACCCCATACGGATTTTTTATATAAATATTGTTGCATGTCACCTATGCACTCAAGATTGAATGGAACTTTTCCTTCCCGCATCAAAAGGTCATTCGTTTGAAACATCGCCTGTTGCGGTAATTGTTCTGCAATTTTTATATATTGTTCCAATCTGTTATCTTCCGTTTCCCCGGAATATCCTCCGCAGATTGCCCCTTCCTGTAAAAATAAATCCCGTGAAATCATAGGATCCTCTTCACATTCCCGAACGGCCCGCAAGGCTTCTTCGAAGGTAAAATTTTCTTTGTTACTGCACCATTTTTCTTTTGTTATCAATGTATATAACACAAAATTCGTTGGCAACATATACAAGCCACCATCCGCTGTCAAAATCTGATACGCGGAATCAACGATGTCCTCTTCCCCAATCACATCACTTTTCTCCAGATAGGGAATAAGATTCTCTATTGCGCCCTTTTCTCTAAGCACTTCCACATCCATCTCATCTGTCGAAAAACTAATGATATCAGGTCCTTTTCCTGTCAAAATATCATCATACAAACGACTAATTCCGTCGCTTATATTTTCTTCGTAATAATCATGTATTGTGATTGTTATTCTGTCATTTTTACTATTAAAATCTGCTATTGCTTCCTGTAATGTCGACGCTCCCTCTATATCTCCAAGTATAATCTCCGTTTTAGGTTCTTCCAGCACAATTGTAGCAGTCTCTTTCTCCCATGCAGATGTTTTCGTCCCGGTGTCTATTTCTCCACATCCCATTAACAGCAAAGATGATACTGTACCTACAAGCAATAATGCTATTGTTTTAAAAGTTTTCATTCGTAATCCCCTCGCACGTCATCGCAATATCATTCTTTTTCCAACAGGTAAAAAGCACAATCCATGGTAAGAATAACAAATTGTGTATTACCGGAAATCATTATGTCCACTGCCGGAGGCTGCCGTTTTATTCCATCCCTCGTGCCTCTTATTTCCAAATTCTGAAATTCATCATAATTCAGAATCCAATCATATAGTTCCGGATCGTCTTTTATAGCTTCATTTACATAATAGATTAAATTATGCTCTTTTATAGGAGATACCTCATAAGAAGGTTCTAAAATCTCACATTGATAACGTTCATATTTTTCAAGCCCTTCACTGGAAAATACCTCTTCATTTATCACAATATGATTGCCTATGATATCATGCCCCTCCGGATAATTCGTATAATCGTTTTGTACGTGTGTAAAGCCAAGCAATTTTGTAACTTTCCACTCACCAAAAAGCAATTCTTCGATCTCATCCATGGATAATTCGTCCACACTGCCATCTGCCGTTTCCGAATCTGGCTCTATCGTTTCTTCCGCATTCAGGTTTTCCGATTCTGTCTCGAGCATATTATTAATTCCGATAATTGATAGTTTCCAAGGTCCTGTTCCTTTATAAACATTGTCAAACCAGATTTGTCCATCCCCCATCATCACCCCTTGCCAATTACAAAACATTTTTCGGCATGTTTCAGCACGAATAGCCTCTACAAATTCTTGATTCAGCTTTCCATCAATATCTAGTTTTAAAAAATCTTCACGATTAGTAACCGTAGTTCCATTTATTACAATAGGATATGAAATCTTCTCAGATAACGCATCCCAATCATGCTTTAAAATATCATTTTTAATCTCTTCAGCAAATTGCTCCTCTGCTGTTACTCCTGTAGATGTCATATAATAATCTTCTTCTGTTTCGCTGCTTTGAATGCTTTCATCACTTTCACGTACTTCATAGTCTTCTGTATCACTCATGGCAGGCATCTTTTTTTCTTCAGGTATACTGTCTATATGCTGATTTTTCATCAAAAATATGTAAGACATAATTATCCCTAGCACAATCACTGCTGCCACAACCGCAAATACTACTTTCTGCTTTTTTGTCATCTTTTCGTTCATTTTCCTTACCTGAATTCTCCTCCCACAAGCATTCACACAAACGATATTTTAAATTTGTAACTCTTTTTATGTTACAAATTTAAAATACCATATTTTTATCGCAATTTCATTAACTGATGCTAATTATTTTGATATTATCAATTTAAAATATCCCAATCACACAATCATAACTATAGGTGTGCACATACAACCGGTCATCCTTCTCTGCCATGAGGTCCGGCATCTTTTTCAGAGGCAGGCGGTCGATCACCTCTCCGGTATTTTTATCCAGCTGATAGAGATAATCGTCCTCTGCGGTAAAGCCATAGCCGCAGAAGATCACGTCCCCCTTCACGAGAAAATTCATGCTGTTATAAGTCTGGTCTGCACTTCGCCACAGCAGTTTCTCATTTTCCAGATCATAGGCAAACATAAAGCAGCTGTCCGGCTGCGCATAACCGTTCATTACTGAAGCCCCGTAAAAAATTCCGTTCTCAAGGCAGGCATTATTACCGTTGACGTACCATTTGTCTGTCGGATATTCCAGTACATACAGGCAGTTCTCACCATCGAAAATGCTGAGTTTTCCATCCTCCCACTGATAGGTATACTCCCACTGATAGGTATAATTTTCATCATAGAAGCAGTCCCAGTTTTCTCCGATCATGGGAAGGGAAACGTCTTCCGATGCATTGTACCATTCATCCGCAAAAGTAATATTGTTATACGTCTCGGAAAGGATTTCCAGGGAATAGGGCTGCACCGCAGTTCCTTCCGGGTGAAATTCCGATACTCCGGTGAAATCTATCGCGATTTCTTTCGGTGCAATGGGTGTTTCCCGGGATTCGGACTCTGTGAGAGCTCCGGAGGTCTCTGTCTCATCTATTTTAGTGTCTATATTGGAAATATTTTCGGTTTGTTTCTCCGCTTCGTTGTTCTCCGGTGCATTGGTCTCCCGGGCGCCACATGCCATTAACAGGCAGGCGGACAGTGCAAATGTTGCTAATCTGTATTGTTTTTTCATGATAATCTCCCTTACTGCTTAAAATTCTCGTAACTATTCAGAACCCCATTCGCGAAACCGCTACTTCGTAGCTTCTTCATTGATCATCTGTTCCTCTTCTATAACAGTAACAATACCTTCATATACGGTAAAGTAATATCGAATCTGCTCCTGCATGTCCTCATACTGCCAACGTTCCCAGGAATCTTCCTCAACAGACTTCACCTGCGTCAATGTGTCATCGGCATCCGCGATGTTTCGCTGTAATTCCTCCAGCGTTGTCTTATCGACAAGGAATCTCCCATCCCGGCTGCTGCCGGCCTGAATCTGTATCCTGTCTAATCCACCATTTTCATCAAAATAACAATAGTATTTGCTGTTCTCTATATAGAGACTTGCATTCTCACTGGCGACATCGCATTGCAATCCGGCATCGGTACACAATGCCCGTACTTCTTCCCTTTGCATTCCCCATTGCATCCTTGACAGGACCTCTCGATTATACTCCAGGGAATAGACCACTGCCTTCACCGGCACAAAGGAGAAGGAGCAGCGGTGCGATCCTGCCTCATCCAGATCCCCCTCCATCACTGTGGTCACAGAGTCCTTGCCAAGTTTGTCTCCCGCTCCCAACAACATACCATCTTCCAATAAGGCAAAATTATTATATCCATATCGAATAGCAGAGATATCTGCATCAAAGGTGCGGGCATCATCGCTGTGCCGGATTCCACCCAACCATACCATACTGACCTTATCCAGTACCTTTTTGGGTTCTCTGACAAAGTCATGAACATTCTCACTCTTAGAAACGCCGCACTGTCCAAAGATATTTAATCCCCAAAGATATAATTCTCCGTCTTCCGTGATTGCCGCTCCATTCCACGCATTGATGTCCACATAGATACAATGATCCAGAACTTTATGTGGTTCCAGATACATCATTTTTACCAGATTCAACGGATTCTCTGTTACTGACCAGTATTCATCATATCCCCCAACGGTCGTGCTGCTTGTCGTCCGAAGCTGTCCCCACCAATATACGGCTCCATCTTCCTTGAGTACGATAATGGCTTCCCTGCCGGCTCTGGCATATCTGACATTTTTCATTAACAGTGTGGGGGTACATACCCTGTCGTTATCCATGTCGCTATATACCTGCTTCACAGTGTCTTTTCCCAACAAAAGTCCTGCCATATTTAATCCCAGTCCGTAGAGGTTTCCATCCTCCGTCAGATAAATGCAGAAATTATTATTCCAATCGGCATCTACGGAAACCACATGATCTGCAATCCTCACATCATCAAACTGCCCCTTGTCAAAATCCGTCTCGTAACTGCCTGTTCCCAACTGACCATTCTCATTATAACCGTTCCCCCAGAGAATACCATCATTATCAATATAATAATGATTATAGGCAGTGACCCGCTCAGTGATATAATAGTTTTCAATACGAAAAGGACTGGGAGCTTGCAGTTCCTCTTCCTGCTGTATGTAAATTGTTGGCAGATTCTGTTCCTGTACTTGTCCTGTTTCTTCCGTTGTCACCATTTCTGTCAAGTCTTCCTCTGTTTTCTGAGAAGAAACCGCACTTTTCTGTGTGAGCAGTACCAGTGCTGCAATGATACACAGTTCCACTGCCAGCGCCGCAAGCTTCCCTGCGGTCTTACGGCATTTTAAAATATGCCGGATCCTGCCTCGGATGTCACCTTCATCAAAACACACCGGTGCTGCAAATATCCTGCGTGCGGTCGTATCGGTTGCCATGGATAGCAGTACGGCGGCATATTCCTGTCGGTCCTCCGGCTCCAGATGTTCCGTCACTGCTTCATCACAGGCTTTTTCTATATCACAGCATAGCAGATAATATGCCAGCCAGACCACCGGATTCATCCAATGCACAATACTGATCAGATAGGTCAGTATTTTCCACAGATAGTCCCGGCGGTGCAGATGGATCCGCTCATGCTGCAATACACAGTCATAAAATTCCGGCTTCATCTCCATCGGCAGATAGATCTGCGGCCGCAGAATCCCGAATACCATCGGTGTGCGGATGCCGTCCACGTAACGGACTCCCTCCTCCCCGGGAAGGCATTCCGCCAGACGGTGCTTCATTCTTACATAAGAAAAGATAAAATACGCGAGAAAACAAGGGATTCCTGCCAGCCACAGGTATCTGACTGCAAATATCACCTGTGTAAAGGCGGCCGATAGGAAAGGCATGACTGCTGTGCCGTTGGACTGTGCAGCCGTCACAGGGAGCTCGTTCGATCCCGCTTCGAAATTCGTACCCTGCACGGTCGTCGCATCTGTTCCGTTCACCTGTTCCGGCAAGGTACTCTGTCCAGGTGTAACATTTTGCTCCGGCACAGCACTTTGCCCCAACACAATGCCCGTCCCAAGTCCCGTCACCACTGTCGGTCCATCCGCGCTCACCGCCACTACCATCGACTCCGACTGTGCCCACCAGAATCCGTGCTCATTCTCGATCTTCCAGGGAAATATAAGATAGAAAAAAACGATTCCCCACAATAGCACACAGTAGCGGTAGGAAATCCGCAGTCCTCTAAATACCATTCTGAGGATCCATACGATTCCTACGATGATGCTTCCCTGAATGCTCATTCTGATCAGTATCTGCATCATTGCCATCCCTGTCATTCCTTTTCTCCCCCGTTATTTTCTATGATCTTCTTCAGTTCTTTGATCTCTTTCGTAGACAGCTTTTTCCGGGAGGTAAACGCCGCCACAAAAGCAGGCAGGGATCCCGCAAAGGACTCTTCGATGATCTCCTCACTCTGTCTCGCCTGAAACATCTGCCTCGACAGTAACGAAGTTACGGTTCCGTTCTCGCTGGTAAAAATCCCCTTCTGGCAGAGGCGCCGCAGGACTGTATAAGTTGTGGATTTCTTCCAGTTCAGCTCCTGCTCGCATAGTTTCACCAGTTCCCCGGAAGAGACCGGCTCATGCTCCCAGATAATCTCTGCAAAACGCATTTCGATGGCGCCCATAGTATATTCCGACATTGCAATTCCACACTTTCTGCCCTCTGTGGCATCCGTTAAGTCTTATTATGCAAAATGGTTTACAAGTTGTAACACTTTTATGTTACATCCTGTAAACCATTTTTGTCAATGTCTATTTTTTCCTACAAAAGTAAAAGTTTCTCTTATACCGGAAACTTTTTTCATTTTTATCAAATGTATCCAGTATAAATTGTTCTCATCCCCCATTCGACATCAGATCATTGAAAGTATCCCATGCCTCTTCCGCCGTATAATCTGCCAGCTTAAGCCACCCGGTGACACCGTTCTCGGTCTCCACACAGAGCCACTGCCTGCCAGCATCCAGATACCGGAAATAGACTCCGTGATCTGCGTTGATGGTAAAGCGTTCACTGCCGGCATCCGGAGTCCGGCAGACTTCCAGATCTTTATTGAGCCAGTGCAAGGTCGATTGCTCCGGCAGATCATAGCGGTCTGCCGGAAGTTCCGCCAGTTTTCCGTCACTTCCAATGCGGTATACGATCCGCAAATTTTCTCTTTGCAGAATATAATCATAGCTCTGAGTGGTAATAATCTGGCCGTTTTCCACCCAGATCTCCCGGATATCCTGCGCGAAGCTTCCTACCTCCTGTAATTCCCCGTTCTCATAGCGGAACAGGAAACTCTCGCACTGTCCGAACTCGTCCCTGCGCATCAGTGCCAGCAATATCTGTCTGCCATCAGGAGTGAAGGCATAAATGCTGTTTCCCAGATTCTGTGCCGTCCGTGTCTCGCCTTGCATGGTATTCACCGCAAATATATATTGATCCAGCGGCGAATGATCCACTTCGTTTACTGCCTGTGCCATTCTCGAACGCAGCAGAAGTTTCTCTGCGGTTCCGTCTCCGTCCAGATCCAACAGGGCATAAGTCTCCTGCTCCGCTCGCTCAGACAGATCGAATACGACTCCCACATTCGTCAGAATGTCCCGTCTCTGTGCTGCTGCATAAGCATCCGCTTCCTCTGTCGTCAGATCTGCCGCCACCTTCCCGTTCCAGACCGGCTGGCTGGACAGAAGCGGAAGTTTCATCTGGGCGGTTCCGCTGCTCTGACTCAGGATCCAATAACCGTCTTCCGCAGTAAGCATGTCTGCGGAGAAATCCTGCGCCTTCGACGGCAGCTTCCAGTCCGTGACCCCGTTTTCTCCGGTCTGTCCCGAAGTATCATATTCCCGGATCGTGTCGATCCAGATGTCCAGATCTCCATCCTGATAATTAGAAGCTGCAAAATAGTACAATCGGACACTATCCTGTTGCTTCAGATAAGCCATCTCCTGTCTATAACTGTCAGACGTATAGTAATTTCCCACATTCTGGTAAACCGTGGAACGTCCCTCTGCCGCACATCCCGGCGCTATATATCCCGGAACCATACAATTTAGTCCGGTGTCGTCCCCGGTGGCCGCATAAATACCGTAACTGGAGACCTGATAAGTAGCAGCAACATCCGCAAAAGATCCGGGGGATACCTTTACATACACCCATTTTTTCGACAGTTCTGACACGGTAGCCCAATCTTCATCCCTGGGTCCGTATTCCGCATAGACCACTCTGGCCTGATTTTCTCCGTCCAGAGGACCGGTAGAATGCCGGCCTTTACTGTCGATGTCTCCCAGTGACAGCAGCCAGATCTGACTGCTCTCCTCCGCAAATACCATCGGAATGTCTATAGCAGTGCCATCGGCAAAGGTATACTGTACATTTGCCACTGCTCCCTCCCCGGGACGCTTCGGATCCTCCTGATAAAAATAATACTGCATTCCCGGCTCATAAAACAGTTCCGTCATTTCCCCGCTGCCACCCTGTAGATTCAGCAGAGCTTCCGCAGCCTTCACCGGATCCTTGTAGGTCTCATGGGCAGCGGCATCTCCGTCTAAAATCCGCTGATGCAGTTTCCGCGCCGCAGCACCATTGTAGCCGAGATATTGGATTCCATCCTGTCCGGCAAAGGAATGGGTCTCATCCAGCGCTGTCACATCAAACAGGGCACTGAACTCTTCCCTGCTGTGGATACCCTGCTCAAATACCGTCAGCCATTCCGTTTTGGCAGCCTCATAATCCACTTCATCCGTCGCAAACTCCCCTGTTGCAGCTTCCTCGGTTGCATCTGCCCCGTCGGTTGCCCGCGCCGCATCCGCCCCGGTCTCTGCACCGCTATCCGCATTTGCAACATCCGCTGCATCCGTTCCACTACCCGGGTTACTGCACAGGCACACCACCAGCACCGCTATCACTGCTGCCGCGCCGATCATGACCCAGAACGGCGGCTTGCGATAATCCAATACATGACGGATCCTGTTCTTCACATGATCTTCACCAAAAGAAAGCAAGGCACAGATGGAACC
>OHUD01000755.1_pt1 | contig 13206 bp, 10 predicted proteins | sample 1579021 | NCBI WGS metagenome assembly OHUD01 (sample SAMEA3879597, study PRJEB24766) | human gut metagenome | biome: human-associated habitat; feature: feces | place: USA | collected 1985/1987
CGCTGAGGCTGCATCTGCTGAGAGCACTCCGGCAGAGGCCGCGCCCGCCGAAAGTGAAGCGGCAGGGGAGAGCACTGCATCCAGTAGTCAAGAATAAGAGAACAACCCTCTCCGTCAGCGCTGACGCGCTGCCACCTCTCCCGAAGGGCGAGGTCTTGGCAATTCATGCAAAGTTTGCGGTCTTGTCAAAAGCTCCCCCTTTGGGGGAGCTGGCGAGCGAAGCGAGACTGAGAGGGTTATTTTGGAAAAGAAAGGATAGAGCCATGCCCGAACTGACCGACCTGTCTTATGTGCGCGCCCTGTGCGAAAAATATGATTTTGCCCTCTCCAAGGGCTTTGGCCAGAACTTCATCGTCAACCCCGGCCTGCCCCCCAAGATCGTGGATGCCAGCGGCGTGGACAAGCGCTACGGTGTGCTCGAGATCGGCCCCGGCATCGGCGTGCTGACCCGGGAGCTGGCAAAGCGGGCAGCAAAGGTGGTCTCCATCGAGGTGGACGAGCGCCTGCCGCCCCTGCTGGCCGAGACCATGGCCGGTGTGGACAACTTCAAGCTGGTATTGCAGGATGTGCTCAAGGTGGACCTGAAAGCCCTGATCGCGCAGGAGTTCCCCGGGATGCCGGTGGCAGTCTGCGCCAACCTGCCCTACTATATCACAAGCCCCATTGTGATGAAGCTGCTGGGTGACCGCCTGCCCATCGAGAGCCTGACTGTGATGGTGCAGAAGGAAGCAGCCGATCGTCTGGCTGCCGCCCCGGGCACCCGGGCCTCCAGCGCCATCAGCTGTGCGGTGAGCTATTACGCGACCTCTAAGATGATGTTCACCGCCGCCCCGGGCAGCTTTTACCCGGCCCCCAAGGTGACCAGCGCTGTGGTGCGGATGGAGATCCGCCCCACCCCCGCCGTGCAGGTGGAGGACGAGGAGGGCTACTTTGCCCTTGTCCGCGCGGCCTTTGGCCAGCGGCGCAAGACTGCCGCCAATGCCATTGCCAGCGGCCTGGGGATGCCCAAGGATGCCGTGACCGCTGCCATTGAAGCCGCCGGTTTCGATGCCCGCATCCGTCCCGAGGCCCTGACGCTGGAGGATTTTGCAAAGATCCAGAACGCACTGGCACGGTGACTTGTTTTAATAATTCGGTTTTCCAAAAGCAGGAGCTCTTCGCAAAGCGTGGAGCGCCTGCTCTTTTAGAATATAAAGCAGAAAATACGGTGTCTTTTTGACAAGAACAATTCCGGTTGTTTTGTCCGCAGCATTGTCTGTTAAATTTCCTGCACGCTTTACCATGTAAAAGCAAATATATTTCATCGTTTTTGCGCGGCAGACTTTGCTTTTTGAAGAAAAAGCTGTGTGTGTTCCATTGACATCTTTTTATTTCAATGGTACAATATATGACGTGTTAAGGTTTTGCGGGAGGAGCACAGGTGCAGACAGAGGGGTCTGTTTCTGCGCTCTTTTGTATTCCCTGGCAATACAGGATTCAAAAAACCTCCGCAGAATAGTGGGAAAACAGCAGGACATCCCGCCCTGCACCATGCACTGAAGCACGGAATTATTATAGGGAGGAAAACACAATGAACAACAACTACGAGTCTCATGCAATCAGCCGCCGCAGCTTTCTGAAGGCTTCCGGTGTCGTTGGTGCCGCCGGCATTCTGGCCGCCTGCGGCGGCAACTCTGGCAGCAGCTCCACCGCCGCTTCCTCTGGTGCTACCAGCGCTCCCAACACCACCGGCGCTACCCCGCTGAAGGAGTTCATCTCCTGGGAGAGCACCAACCGTGAGCTGGAGAGCTGGAACATGCTGTACAGCCAGATGGCTTCCGACATGAATGTCACCACCAACCTGTGGGAAGGCCTGCTGAGCTTTGACTGCTACGGCAAGGCCGTGCCTTCCGTGGCCAAGGAGTGGAGCCACAATGAGGACTCTTCCGTTTGGACCTTCAACCTCCGCGACGATGTGGACTGGGTGGATGTGAACGGCGAGGTCAAGGCTCACCTGACTTCCAAGGACTTCCTCGTGGGTCTGGAGTGGGTGCTGAACGCAGCCAAGAACCAGGCCAACAACACCTCCATGCCCAACGAGACCCTGACCGGTGCTGCTGATTACTATCAGAAGACCAGCGATATGGGCGATGCTGCTGCCGACCTGACCTACCAGGATATGCTGGATGCAGGCGTGGGCGTTGAGGCTCCGGATGACTACACCCTGGTCTTCACCTGCAAGGATCCCTGCCCCTACTTCGATACCGTTGCTGCCTACACCAGCTTCTACCCCGTCTCTGAGGATCTGATCAACGAGCTGGGCATTGAGGGCTTCCGTGCATGCGATTACACCAACATGTGGTACAATGGTCCCTATGTGGTGGAGGAGTTCATCAGCCAGAACACCAAGAGCTACATCCCCAACCCCAACTACTATGCAGCTGACGAGGTGTCCCGTTTCGACCGCTTCACCGTTACCATGATCAGCGATGGCACCGTCACCTTCCAGCTGTATCAGAACCGTGAGCTGGACGAGATGGATGTGGGCGAGAGCACCCTGACCACCATCCAGGCCGATCCCAACAGCGAGTACAATGCTCAGCTGTGCGAGAAGCGTCCCAAGAAGTACAGCTACCAGATGCACTTCAACTATCAGAAGAACAACGAGGACGGCACCCCCGACGACAACTGGAACAAGGCCATCGCCAACACCGCTTTCCGTCAGTGCTTCTACAAGGGCCTGGAGCTGACCAACTGGTATGCACGTACCAACAAGATCAACCCCCTGAAGTGCGAGAACGACTGCTACACCATGCCCGGTGTCTGCTACAACACCCAGGGCCAGGAGTACTCCACCCTGGTTGCCAAGGAGATGGGTTTCGACGGCGAGGCTTACGACGGCAAGACCATGATCCGTCTGCGCGCCAACAACGGTGACATCGCTGACCTGAAGAAGCAGGCTATGGACGAGCTGAGCGCCATCGGTGTCACCTTCCCCGTCCACGCTGCTTACTACATCATCGCCGGTTCCACCTCCGCTCTGGACAACGCAACCGTGCTGAAGCAGTGCTTCACCGACAGCTTCGGCGATGACTTCATCGTGCTGGACATCAAGACTTACGTCTCCTCCATCACCCAGGAAGTCCGTAATCCTCAGCTGCAGAGCTTCGTCATCAACGGCTGGGGCGCTGACTACGGCGATCCCGTCAACTTCGTTGGGCAGGAGATCCTGCACGACGACAACGCCTACTACAGCTGGTACTACTCCAACATCGCCAAGATCGTGGAGGCCGGCCCCGCTGACTGGCAGAAGGATCTGGTGGCCTGCTACGAGGAGTTCACCGATCTGGTCAACACCGCAAAGGCCATCGTTGATGATACCGATGCCCGCTACGCTGCCTTCGCAAAGGCTGAGGCCAGCATGCTGAACAACGTTCTGGCCTGCCCCTGCTACTTCGATGTTTCCTGGACTCTGACCCACGCCAACGAGTACAGCAAGATCAACGCTATGTATGGTCCCTGCAACTACAAGGCTGTGAACTGGGAGACCAGCGAAGAGGCTTACACCACCGAGCAGTACGAGGAGTTCGCCGCTGCATTCGACGCAGCCACCAAGGCTTAAGTTCCCCGTTTCCCCGCCCGAAAGGGTAGAAATAAAAGTTAAGGGTTCGATAACATGTTAAAATACACGGTTAAGCGGCTGCTCCAGTCGCTTGTCACAATCTTTCTGATCGCAACAGCAGTTTTCCTGATGATGCGCTGCCTGCCGACGGACTACTACTTCACTGAGGAACAGCTCATGAAGTTTACCGATCAGCAGAAGACCGCCGCTCTGGAAGCAGCTGGCCTGACCGATCCCATCCCCACCCAGCTGGTCAAGTTCTACAACAACCTGCTGCATCTGGATTTCGGCACTTCCCGCCGCATCCAGAACGGTGCCCCGGTGGTCAAGGTCATTGGTAAAAAGTTTGGTGTCTCCATGCGTTTGGGCCTCACGGCGTCCGCCATCTCTCTGGTGGTCGGTGTGCTGATGGGCATCCTGCAGGCGGCATTCAAGGACAAGGTATTCGACTGGATCGGCACGGCCTACACCGTGTTCGTCAACGCGGTCCCGTCGCTGGTGTCGTATTCTCTGGTGCTGGTCTTTGGTTCCAAGTACCTGGGATTCCCCACGCTGTACTCCACCCGCAATGTGAGTGCTTCCAGCGTGCTGCCCATCACCTGCCTTTCGCTGGCATCCATTGCAGGCTATGCCCTGTGGACCCGCCGCTACATGGTGGATGAGCTGACCCGCGACTATATCAAGCTGGCCCGTGTCAAGGGCCTGAGCTCCCGCGAGATCATGTTTAAGCATGTTCTGCGCAACGCCATGGTTCCCATGGTGCAGTATATCCCCCAGTCCATCCTGCTGACGGTGGGCGGCTCCCTGCTGATGGAACGGTTCTTCTCCGTTCCCGGCATGGGCCCCCTGCTGACGGATGCCATCCAGCGCTATGACCTGAACGTTGTGCAGACCCTGGTCATCCTCTACGCTGTGCTGGGCATCGTGGGCGTGTTCTTGGGCGATGTGCTGATGATGGTGGTTGACCCCCGTATTACTCTGACCGGAAAGGAGGAGGCTCGCTGATGGCTAAGGCATCTGATTTTGAAGGCAAGAAGCAGGACGAGCTGTTCTACTTTGTGGATTATTCCCCGGAAGAAGCTGAACGCATCGGCTACTCCAACTATTCCTACTGGGGTTCTGTCATCCAGAACTTCCTCAAGCAGAAGGTCGCTGTCTTCTGCCTGATCCTGTTCCTGGCGCTGACGGTGTTCTCCTTCATTGCGCTGGGCATCGGCAAGTATCACTACACCACCCTGATCTCTGATTCCAGCAAGGCTTTCATCAAGCCCAACAGTGAGTACTGGTTCGGTACCGACAACCTGGGCCGTGACTACTGGTGCCAGGTGTGGTACGCCACCCAGGTGTCCATCCGTCTGGCTCTGGTGGTCGCCGTGGGCGAGAGCATCGTGGGCGTGATCTTCGGCCTGATCTGGGGTTATGTGCGCAGTCTGGACCGCTTCTTCACGGAGCTGTACAACCTGATCGACAACGTGCCCTATATCATCTATATGACCCTGATCGCCCTGATGGTGGGCCAGAGCTTCTGGATCATGGCCATCTCCATGATCGCCATCAACTGGCTTTCTATGGCACGCCGTGTCCGCAACATGGTGTTCATGTTCCGTGACCGCGAGTACAACCTCGCGTCCCGCTGCCTTGGCACCCCGCTGTGGCGCGTTCTGACCAAGAACATCCTGCCCTATCTGGTCTCCGTCATCATCCTGCGCATGGCGCTGAGCATCCCCGCCACCATCAACCTCGAGTCCACCCTGTCCTATCTGGGCATCGGTCTGGGCATCGAGACCCCGTCGCTGGGCCTCATCCTGAGCAAGGTGCGCGGCTTCTTCCTCGATTATCCTTACCTGCTGGTCTTCCCCGCATCCATCGTGTCCATCATCTCCATTTCCTTCTATATCATGGGCAACGCTTTCTCGGATGCTGCTGACCCGCGCAACCACGTTTAACAGATGGGAGAGAAAATCACAAAAATGGATAGACAACCGATCATCTCTGCCAAAGACGTGGAGATCACCTTTAGCCTGCGCGGCAAAAAGCTGAACGCGATCCGCAAGTGCTCGCTGGACCTTTATGACGGCGAGACGCTGGCCATCGTGGGCGAGTCCGGCTCGGGCAAGTCCGTATTCACCAAGACCTTCGTGGGTATGCTGGATGTCAACGGTAAGATCACCGGCGGCTCCATCATGTACGAAGGCCGCGACATGACCAAGTTCACCGAGAAGGACTGGCTGGGCGTGCGCGGCAAGAAGATCGCCATGGTCATGCAGGACCCGATGACCAGCCTGAACCCGCTGAAGAAAATCGGCAAGCAGATCCAGGAGAGCATCGAGCACCATCAGGGCCTGAAGGGCGAGGCTGCCAAGAAGGCCGCCATCGAGATGCTGGCCAAGGTCGGCATCCCCGACCCGGAGCGCCGCTACGAGCAGTATCCGCACGAGTTCTCCGGCGGTATGCGTCAGCGTGTTATGATCGCGATTGCATTTGCCTGTGATCCGAAAATTCTGATCTGTGACGAGCCGACGACCGCGCTCGATGTGACAATTCAGGGACAGATTCTCGATATTATCAAGAATCTGCAGAAGAAAAACCAGACGTCCGTTATCATGATCACACATGATCTTGGTGTTGTGGCGAATATCGCACAGAAGATTGCTGTCATGTATTCCGGTATTATCGTGGAAAGCGGAACGTGTGAGGATATTTTCTATCGTCCGCGTCACCCGTATACCTGGGCGCTGATCCGTTCCGTACCGCGTCTGGATCTGAAAAACAAGCAGGAACTCGCGACAATTCCGGGAACTCCGCCGGATCTTTTAAACCCGCCGGTCGGATGTCCGTTCTGCACGCGGTGCAGCTATTGTATGCCGATCTGTAAGGAAGAGATGCCGGAGGCAACGGAATTCGGCGGCGAGCATAAGGCTGCCTGCTGGCTCCATCACCCGATGGCACCAAAAGTAGAAATGCCAAATCTGGAAGGAGGAGAATTGTAATGGAAAATAACGAAAAAGAAGTGCTTTTTTCCGTTTCCCATCTGAAAAAATATTTTCAGGTCGGAAACCATGCGACCTTAAAGGCCGTGGATGATGTCTCCTTCGAAATTTACAAGGGTGAGACACTTGGAATGGTTGGCGAGTCCGGATGTGGAAAGACAACGTGCGGCCGTACCTGCATCGGCCTGTATGACAAGACCGACGGACAGGTGCTCTACAAGGGAACCGATGTCCATGCGTTAAACGGAAAAGAGCGGTTTGCCTTTAAAAAACAGGTACAGATGGTCTTTCAGGATCCGTATGGATCGCTTGACTCATCGCATCCCGCGATGCCAGAGAAGTCATCAGCGTCGAACTGAACCCGGACGCCGTCCGCGATGCCGTAACAAACGCCAAACGAAACCAAATCAAAAACGTCTCCTTCTACCAGAACGACGCCGGCGCCTTCATGGTCTCCATGGCCGAAAAAGGCGAAAAAGCCGACGTCGTCTTCATGGACCCGCCAAGAGCCGGCAGTGATGAAGCCTTTCTGTCCTCTGTCGTAACCCTTTCACCGAAAAAAGTGGTCTACGTCTCCTGCAATCCGGAGACATTGGCGAGAGACCTGCGGTATCTGACAAAACACGGATATAAGGCAGAAGAGGCATGGGGGTATGATATGTTCGCGTGGTCGGAGCATGTGGAAAGTATCGTGTTGCTTTCCAAACTTAAATCAAATAAGTTGAAGCATATCAATGTGGAATTAGAGATGGATGAGCTTGATTTGATGGCGGCGGAGAGTAAAGCGACCTATGAGGAAGTCAAGGATTATGTTTCTAAAGCAAAGCGGATTGAAAGTTAGCAACTTGTATATCGCACAGGTGAAGCAGAAATGCGGCATTATTGAGAGGGCAAATTATAACCTGTCAAAATTGGAAAACTCTAGACAGCCGAAGTGTCCGCCAGGGAAAGAAGCGGCTATAAGGGAGGCACTGGAACATTTTCGGATGATATGACGATATCGTAGAAATAGGAGAATCCTTTTTCTTTGACTTGGTTCTTTAAGTCCCTTTGTTAGTTTTGGTTAGTGGGACATAATTTTACATTTGAAGAAACGTGAATACGTATCGGAAGATAGATAGAGAGTTCAAACAGATACGAAGGAGTTTTGTTCATAAATGATAGAAAAAAATAAGATTTTAGAATCATGGATAATGGTGGAACATTTATCGGAGGGAGACATCGGTTTGAATGATAAGGCTATTCTCACTCTGAATGATTTGCAGGAACAGGATTTCTATTCTCTGTTTCTGCATAAAATTGAGAAAAAGAAATGGAATCGACGGCAAAAAGGAGGAGTCGTTGTCTATTTTGATATTTTTAAATTTCAGGAAGTTGTGGACATACTTCATGCAGAGTATGGTTTGGAAGCGACGGATGAGGATATTCGTTTCGGAGACAAGTTCAGTTTCGCGCTGTATTTCGATAAGAATCTTAATTTTCTGGAGGATATGACATTCTTTACAGAAAGTGCTTACATACGGAAATTCAAAAAAGTTCCCTATGAGAAAGAGTTTCGGGAATTTGAGAAAGATTTTAAAAATCAGCTTGCTCAGGATTTTGATGAGACAGCAGGGGATTCGGCGAAGTTTAATGCTGCGATGCAAAAGGAACTCCTGCGACATGAGGTTAATATAATAAATTGCCGGATGAAGATTTTGGGAAATATCGAGACTGAAGCGACGAATCTGCATTCTTTTTTCATCGATGATCTGGAAAAAGCAAAAAAAATCGAAACGGTTAATTTGAATGCTTATTTGTATGGAAATAAAAAGGAACGCATGAACCTTGACAGCAAAAAAGATTCAGTGAATTTTCATCCGCATCTGTTTGAACAAATTCTGCAGCCGAAGAATTATCCCCTGGGAAGGTTTCCAAGCAATACGACATATGCGCTTTCTCTGATGCAGCAAGTTGCGGTAAACTTATCCATCGGCTTTGACAACAATCAGATGAGAAGTGTCAACGGTCCGCCTGGAACCGGAAAAACGACGCTTTTGAAGGACATATTTGCGCAGTTAGTGGTACAGCAGGCGTATAGTATTGCGAAACTTTCGGACCATTTTATCAAAGGAACAGAGAAAACAATTTATTTTAATCATGCATCGATTGGAGAGATCCCGGAACATATTATCGAAAATAATATCGTGGTTGCAAGTTCGAATAATGGTGCGGTTCAAAACATTGTGAACGAACTTCCGTTGAGTAAGGAGATTGACAATTTTCTAATCGATGAACTGAAAGAAGCGGACTATTTTTGTGAGATATCGAATGCGAAGGTGTCGGTAGAGTGGTTGGAAGATGAGAACGGGAAGAAAAGAGAGGAACTGGTAAAAGAATCTGTTCCGGGAGAAGAAAAGTTTTGGGGAGTATTTTCACTTGAAGGTGGAAAAGCGAATAATATGAGCAATATCCTCACGAATATGAAGCATATCCACAAATATTTGGAAGAAGATTATCTGCCGAATCAAGGTATATATAAACAATTTCTGAGTCATTATGAGGAAGTAAAAGCGATTCGAACAAAAAGGCAGGAATTTGCAGATAGCGTTCGGATGTATCAGGAATATACTCAAAAGATGGAACAGGTTCGTGGCAGCTATCAAGAAAAATTAGAGAAGAAAGAGCATGAATTGTGCGTAGAACTTAAGAAGCTTGCAGAAAATAAACAGGAATGCGGGCAGCAGTTGGAACAGTTACATCTCAGTTTGAAAGAGGTACAAAACAGGGCAGAAGCTGTCCGAAAAAATATGGACAGTATGAACCAGTGCCTTCAAGTACACAAGGAGCAACGTCCTTGCTTCTTTGCGGGAAAGAAAAAGAAAGAGGAATATAGGAGCAGATTAAATGAGATTACGGATCAGTTAGTAAAATTAAATGATGAAGATATAGAATGCAGGGAACAGGAGAAAAAAATTAATGAAAATATTCATTTGCGGCAAACAAGGCTGAGTAAAAGTAATGAAAAACAGGAGAAGCTTAAGCAGGAGTTTAACAGTTGGAAGACGGTGGAAACAGGTAAAATTTCAAATTTGGAGAAAAGAGTCCGCGAATATGAAAATATAAAAAACGACAGTAAGACAGAACCGCTGAATATGAATCAGGAGTATGAAGATTTACAGATATCAAACCCGTGGTTTGACGAAGCGTATCGTGTCGCACAGTCAAAATTGTTTGTTATGGCATTACGTGTTCGAAAACAATTTCTTTATGAGAACAGAAAAAATGTAAAGGCGGCCATTATCGTCTGGGATCAGCAGGAGAAGTATTTGGATCGAAAGCATGTGATTGAGGCGGCATGGAACTGGATTAATATGACAATTCCGGTGATTAGTTCTACGTTTGCCAGTTTTTCGCGTATGTGCAAAAATCTTGGAGCTGAGACACTGGGGCATCTTTTTATCGATGAAGCAGGACAGGCGCTGCCACAGGCGGCTGTCGGTGCAATCTATCGCAGCAGGCATGTAATGGTGGTCGGTGATCCGTTGCAGATTAAACCGGTTCTTACGTTGGATTCTAATACCCTATATATGTTGGGGGAGCATTTTGGAGTGACAGAAAAATATTTATCTGCATCTGCATCCGCACAGATTTTAGCAGATGCGGCAAGTCAGTACGGGTTTTATCGAAAACAGGACAAGGCGGAGGATTCATGGGTTGGAATTCCGCTATGGGTGCATAGAAGATGTCGGTATCCGATGTTTACAATTTCGAACATGATTTCCTATGACGGATTTATGGTGCAGGGAATGGAAAAGTACGGAAAAGCAGACTGGTTTGATGTTGGTGGAATGGCGAACAATAAATATGTCGAGGAACAGGGAGAATTCCTTTTGCATAAGCTCAAGGAGATGATAGATAAAAATCCGAAAATCTTAGATAAAAAAGAAAAAGATGTGGTTTATGTAATTACACCGTTTTCCAATGTGGCATATCAGCTTTCTCAGAAATTACGGAAAATTCACTTTACCCGATATGATGAACAGGGAAAACCGACAAATGTCGGAACTGTCCATACGTTTCAGGGGAAAGAGGCTCCAATCGTATTTTTTGTACTCGGTGCCGACAGGCAGAGCAGCGGGGCGGCACGCTGGGCAGTAACCGAAGCGAACATAATGAATGTTGCGGCGACGAGGGCCAAAGAGGAGTTTTATATTATTAGTGATAGGAAATTGTATCTTGGGCTTGGGTGTGATGTTGCAACAGATACGGATCGGATTATCAGAGAATATAAAAATCAGTATCTTGTGGATGATCATGCACACAAGAATGAGTTGCGCATGCAGGTTGACGAGACACGGACACTCATTATTGATGCGGATTTTAGACGCATTACAGGAACGGTTAAATATGTTGGAAAGGGAACAGAAAGTTTTTATGCCTATGTAGTTGGTGCTGATGGAAAAGAATATTCCATTACCGAAAGTATTTATTCTAAGACAGAGAGTGCAATAGAAGTGATTCAAAAGGGTAAAAAAATATCTTTTATTCCAGGAGAAGGGAATAAGAAACTATTTGCTACAGAGGTGAAGATAGATGTTTAATTAAGAGAGAGGTTATCGGGAATTTAATGGAACGGTAAAGGGAGGGGGAAAAGATGGAGGATCAAAGAGACAATCCTAATATTATTGGGAGTGAAATCATCATATATCAAACGGAAGATGGATATACAAAAATTGACGTTAAATTTGAAGACGAGACCGTTTGGCTTACACAGGCACAATTATGTGAGTTGTATCAGACAAGTAAATCTAATATCAGCGAGCATATCAAGCATATTTTTGAAGAGGAAGAATTGGATGAAGAGTCAGTTGTTCGGAAATTCCGAACAACTGCAGCTGATGGAAAAAACTATAATACAATTCATTATAATCTTGATATGATTATTTCTCTTGGATATAGAGTGAAATCCAAGATTGCTACAAATTTCCGTCGGTGGGCTGCTGAACGATTAAAAGAGTACATGATAAAAGGCTTTACAATGGATGATGAACGGCTAAAAAATCTGGGTGGGGGTAATTATTGGAAAGAGTTATTAGACCGTATTCGGGATATTCGCTCATCTGAAAAAGTGATGTACCGACAGGTACTTGACCTTTATGCAACAAGTGTTGATTATGATCCCAAGAGTAGTGAATCCATTGCATTTTTTAAAATGGTACAAAATAAATTACACTATGCAGCACATGGACATACAGCAGCAGAAGTTATATACGAGCGTGCGGACGCCAGTCAGCCTTTTATGGGATTAAAAAGTTTTTCTGGTGATTTTCCTGTATTGAAAGATATCAGTATTGCCAAAAAATATCTCAATGATGAAGAGTTAAAGATCCTAAATAATATTGTATCGGGATATTTTGATTTTGCGGAGATTCAAGCTATGCGTCACAATCCCATGCATATGGAAGATTATGTGGAACACCTTGATAATGTTTTGAAAACTACAGGTGAAAAAGTGTTGCAAGGAGCCGGAACGATTAGTCATGCACAGGCAATTGAAAAAGCAACAGAAGAATATCGGAAATATCAGGTGCAGAACTTATCGCCGGTTGAAGAAGAATATTTGGAAAGCATTAAAAATATTCACAGTACAGTAAAGAAAAACAGTAAGAATTAATTTTCATAAAAGAGATTTTTAGAAGTTGGTAAAAATACGAGTTTGGACAATGATGAGTATGTCGAGACGGTCTGTTTGCTGTCAAGGAAAGATAAATAAAGGCTAAAAAGTGGCGTATTTCCGGGCTTTTTGCGAGGTGAGCATCATCAGAGGAGCCTTGCGAAAAGCTCGGTTTTCTTATATGGAAACATATCTACTTTTCGGTCTGACTGGAGAGAAATTGAGTACCGGAGAATAGCGGTAGGGTTTAGGCTGTGGATTGGTTATCAGATATTTACTTATGTAAAAAATAAAGAAATTGAGCTATCAGCACAACCCCATGAGGTGTTTGGAATGTTGTTATATGCGAAAACTGATGAAGCGGTATTACCTAACAACAGTTATAAAATGAGCGGCAATACAATTAGCGTTAAGACTTTGGATTTGGATTGTGATTTCTCTGAAATTGCAAATCAGCTAAATAAAATTGTTGAATCACACTTTGGAATAGAAGCGAGGTGTTAGCATGAGTCGTGGATTTGGTGCACATGCAGATTTAGTTGCACAGGATAATGAAACCGTCATATATCAATATGGTGGTTATAATTTGAATGAGCCAGAGTTTCGAAATGAAAAACACTTATATGATGGGGTGATAACCATTTCTCGTAGTTGTTTTGCAGAACCTGAAATGCATGAGAAATTAAAGAAGATGCCCGGTGGTAGAAAAAAACTAATTACTAAGCGTATTCCTGTAAGAGTCGATTACCCTCAGATGATTAGTGATGGACGTATAATTATTGAAAATTGCAGTAACTGCTGGCATCGCACACCAGATGGAATTGATGTAATGGTGTGTCATATATTATTCCATTTGTTTTTACAGTATCAAGAAGATGGAAAGATGCCAGATTACATCAACTATAACGTGTAATTATAAGGTCGAGACAATGGCAATTAAAGTGGAAACAGTTCTACTA
>OHUD01000762.1_pt1 | contig 13126 bp, 21 predicted proteins | sample 1579021 | NCBI WGS metagenome assembly OHUD01 (sample SAMEA3879597, study PRJEB24766) | human gut metagenome | biome: human-associated habitat; feature: feces | place: USA | collected 1985/1987
GGGGGTCTGGAGCTTTGCCCACAGCTCAGAAATGAGCAGGGTTTGCGCCTGCCAGACCATGGCCCTCCGGCTGCTACCGGCGGAGATGGTTATTTTGCGGTCAAATTGCATGGGTCACACCTCACGGTTTCGGATGTATCAGGGATTGAGAAATGCGGTTGTCAAGCCGCTGGAGCTTGACGGTGCGCTGCTGGGTCACCTCATCACGGATGCTAAACATGAGCTTGAGCTGTTCCAGCATGATCTCAACATCAGCGATCTCCTCAGCGATGTGGGCGGCGTTGTCCTGGCCACGGAGGTTTTTGGAGAGCTCCTTGGTGAGCTCTGCCATCTCCTCCATGCAGACTGTGCACTGGCTGGTCTTGCCATAGACATTCACCGCAAGCTGGCAGATTGCCGTTTCGCATTTGGTCATCGTCCCAGCACCTCCTCATGCAGCCACCAGACGGGCCAAGTCACCACAAGCAGCGTTGCCCGGAGCAGGTCCCAGACCAGCGCCAGGATGAGGCGCAGGGGCACCACCACGCAGTAAAACGGGGCCCATCTGTGAGCTTTCGGGGACAGTGTGCCCCAGTGACGGGTGATGCCGTGGAAAAATCCGCAAGCGCTGGACCACATATCTGCGGTGGAGTAAAAGGTGTCCACACATTTAGTGACACGGGTGCGCCCGCAGCGCTTGCAAATCGTTGTGATGGTTGTCATCTAAAAAACCTCCCTGTCTTGCGGTCCCGGAGCTCAATGCGGGCTGCCAGCTCAAAGCCGCTTTCCGCAATGATAAACTTGAGGACCTTGATGAGAGTGTTGACCTTGGCATCCAGCGCCTCATGCCCCTCTGCGGACACTTTCTTGATGGCGTTGTATGCCGTTGGGTCTGCGTAGCCCTCAGCGTTTTCCCAGGGTTTTGGGCTCATTGGCCAGCACCTCCTTTTGCCATTGTTCGACATCTGCACCCAGCTCTTTGAGCTTGAGCCGTTCCGGGTACAGGTCATCCATTTCATAAAATTCACGCATCCGGCGGTGCTCTGCGGCCATCGCCAGATAGAAGTCATGGAGCCGCTTGACCCCAAAGCCCAGGTGCCGGTGCAGTGTCCAGAGCACCATGCAGTCCACATCCAGAGCCAGCAAGTCATCTTTCTCAAGGCACTGCTGGTTGATTTCGTGCATCATGGCCATCTGCATCTCCGGGGTCATTATGGACTTGCCCAGAGCGGAGAGCTTGATGCTGAGTGTGGGGTCTTTGGGCACCTGCACACCTTGGCGTTGCAGGTTTCGCCGCTCTTTTCTGTTCATCGCTTTGTGCCCCTCCGGCAGCGCCCGGCGTTCTCATTGGGCTGCCAGTCCTCAACCACAAGGACCGGCTGGCCGGGGCCTTTGTCACAGATGAAGTCACCCTCACCAATGTACTGGCAGCAGTCACACATGCCGGGGTCACACATCCGGGGCTTTTCACTCCTGGGTCTGGGTTTCCGCTTTTTCATAGGGGCAGCTCCTTTCTGTCACGATTTCACCGGCGCAGGCCGCATAGCCCGCCAGATCAATAAAGCTGTCGGGGCTGGAGCCGGTGGCGATGCGGGCCACCTTGAGCAGAGCCAGCATAGTGCCGGCATCCTTGGCCGTGATGCCATTGATGGGCATGACCTTGGCAAACTCCGGGTGCGCTGCTCTGAGGTAGACACCCCAGAGCAGGCCGATGGTTTCAAAGTTATTCTCCGGCGTGCCATAGTCCTGCTCACGCTCACCGCAGACACAGCGGCGGGCGGCCTCCAAAATCTCAGAGCGTTTCATGGGCGGCCTCCTCAATGTCATCAAAGATGACCGGCACTTGAGAGCGCATCTGGTGGAGCAGCGGGTGCGCCGCCGGTGCGGTCCGCAGCTTGAAGAAATGCCGCCATTCCCGCAGGTTGGCCGTCATCACCACCTCGGTTTTGAGGCAAGTGGGCAGGACGGCACGGGCCTCTTGCGGAGTGCAGCCCCAGTCCAGCAGCTCAAAATATGACTTTTCAGCCATCCTGCAAGCCACTTTCCAATACTGCCAGCCCGGTGTGCCCTCCGTCAGGAAAGAGGGGCGGATGACGGTGATTTCACTACCAAAGATATCCTTGGAATAGTTGCAGTAGCGGGTGCTCTCCTGGCAGTAGGAGGCCATGCGGTGCCGGACGATTTCATGGGACACACCCCGATCACACACAAACTTGACCGTGATGTCAAAGTGCTCCAGGACGGCCTCATGGCCACGCTTGATGATGCCCGCCACAAACTTGGCGGCGCTGGCCATCCAGCGGGGTGAGGATTTCGGTGTAGGGATTGATGATTTTCATGTGTCACGGTCCTCCTTAGTGGTCCACGCCGATGTAGTCCAGGACCTCAGCCATGCCAAGGCCGCCCTGGTCCACCGGGCGCATACAATAGTCATATTGCTTGGGGTGGGACACCTGCATTTGCTGGAAACGGTTGGGGCAGCTCTCAAGATGGGCCCCAAAGGCGCAGAACATGCAGCCGGTACGGCTCACGCCGGTGGTGTAAAACTCAAAATTGTTTTCCCAGGCGTAGTCATCCGCTGGCCGATCTGACAGCAGCATCCGCCTTGCGTCCTCTGGGGTGCACTCCTCGCCCTTAGATCTGCATCGGATGTCCCCGTACACTGAGGCATAGGGCACATCATAGAGAAACAGGTACATGAGCACATCATTTTCAGTCCAGAAAGACATGGGCCGGGACTGCGGATATTTGGCCTCAAAGGCGTTGCACCCATTCATCAGCCAGGATTTCTCACGGCTTTGGCTTTCGGTGCACATCGTTCCCACAATGGGCATCCGGCGGGTTTCTTTTTGGTAGCGCCGCATGGGCTCCTTTTTCATCACATCGCAGCACTGCTCAGAGATTTTGAACGGGGCCCCTCTGAGGAATTGCCACTTGTCTGCCAATTTCATAGTGGGACAATACTGGCCTGCCCGGTTGTAGCCGGTCAAGCGCAGGTTGACGGTGGCATCATTCTGGCCGTGGGCATTTTGCAGGTCCCGGATGTAGCGGGCCTGGTTTTTGCCAATGACCGGGTAGCCATACTTGAGGATGACCTGCCGAAAGTTCATTTTAGGCCGGAGCACCACATCCGCATTTTGTATGGCGAAGTTGCGGACCTCTGGGTACTCCAGGCCGGTGTCAACAAACACCACCGGGCAGTCATACACCGCAATGCAGTGGTATTTCAGAATGTGCCGGAGCACGGTGCTGTCCTTGCCACCGCTGAAAGAGAGGTAGACACCCGGCGGGCCATCATCCCCCCAGCGGATGTTATAGCTATCCCAATACTCATACCAGCTTTCAATACGCTGGGCTGTCATTTGGATTTTGAGCCGCAACGGCATGGCTTGCATCTGCCGCAGCTCCCATTTTTCACGCTTGAATTGCATGTAGCCTCCCACGCCCCGCCTCCGCAAACAGCGGGGGGGGGCTGATTATTAAGTAGTCACGGGCCCGGCCCATTGTTCCGCCATTGCGGCGGCTATGCCGGGGAAAGTTTTGGCCCTGTTGATGGGGTCCCGTTCTCTGCGGCCTTGAAAGCGCCGGTAGTTCCCATGTGCGTCTTTGCATCCGCCATTTACCCATGGGGTGACACCCTCCGTGATGATTTCGGTGGGGACCAGCAGGGGCAGCTCTTTGAGCCACAGGCATGTCCGCTTTGTGTACGGGTGCCCAAACTGCCACGGCTGTATTGCTTGGGTGTAGGGCGGTAGCTCCACGATTTTCAAAGGAGTGGGGTTTTCCACGGCGATCTTTGCACAGTCGGCGCTCAGAAAGCTCATAAAGAAAGCCTTGGCCTCCATTGCTTTGGCATATCGCTCCGCCACAATCTCACCCTTTACCCTCATGCGGACGGCGCTGGCATTGGTCAGATAGGTGCACGGCGGGAAAGCAATGAGCATGTCCCACCGCCCCAGCACATAATGTGCGGAGCCGTCACAGGTCTTGAAAAAGCAGTAGCCGTTGAGCAGAGGGAGCACATCTTGCTGGATGTGCCACTCAGGGTGGCCGCCGGAGCATGGGATGAGGTCACAACTGTATGCCTCATGGCCCAGCTTTCTTAAAGCTATGGTGACCGCCTGGCTTTCCTCGCAGGCAACAAGGATTTGCATAAAAGCCTCCCTCAGCCCACCACCGCATTGGTAGCGGGGGGGGGGCTCGTCAGTTATTTAGTCTTTCTTGAAGAATGTGCCCACCCAGCCATCAGCGTTGAGCGGCAGATCAGCGGCCCACGGGATGGGCTGGCGCATGATGTTGACCACCGTGTCCAGCATGGTGTCCTCATCAGCCCAGGGGGCAATGTCAATGACCACCTCATCATGGATGTGGAAAATCACCGGCAGGCCAGCGGCCTCAAGGCGTTCAATGGTGTCCGCCAGACAGTCACGGGCAATGGCCTGGACGCAGTTTTCCACCAGCTTGCCGCCGTAGGTTTCGATGCGTTTCCACCGTTTGGTTTTCTGGTCCATGCCCATGTAGGAGATGGAGGGATTGCCCCATTGGTTTTCACCGATGCCGGGGCTCACATAGTAGAGCTTGCGGCCAGAGGGGAGCTGAATGGTGAAACAGTCGGTGCCCTGGTTGTAGTCATACTCACGGGCCAGCAGCAGGCCATTGATGCCCACACTGCCACCCTGGGTGATGACCTGCACGGCGGCATTGTCCATGGAATACCACAGGTCACGGATGCGCTTGTTGGCCTCACGCCAGCGGCTCACGATGTCCGGCAGGTCCTCCTCCGGGATGCCCATGTCCAAGGCTCCCATGTTGATGAGTGCGCCGGTGCTGCCCTGGTAGCCCAGGGCCAGCTCTGCCACCTTGCCCTTTTGCCGGAGTGCATACTCTGGATTGCCCTTTTTGATGAGCTCAATGGGCACGCCGAACATCTGAGAGGCGGAGGCCTCATAGATTTTTCCGTGGGTGCGGAACACCTCCAGCCGCCATTGCTCACCGGCCAGCCAGGAGATGACACGGGCCTCAATGGCCGAAAAGTCAGCGTCAATGAGGACATGCCCCTCCGGGGCCACAAAGGCGGTGCGGATGAGCTGGCTGAGGGTGTCAGGCACGGAGCCATAGATCAGCCGGAGGGCATCCAGCTTGCGGTGCTCCACCAGCTCACGGGCCAACGGCAGCGGCTCTGTGTAGGTGCGGGGCAAGTTCTGGACCTGCACCAGGCGGCCTGCCCAGCGCCCCGTCCTGTTCGCTCCGTAGAATTGGAGCAGCCCACGGACACGGCCATCCGGGCACACAGCGGCCTCAATAGCGTCATACTTTTTGGTGCTGGTCTTGCCCAGCTCTTGGCGTATCTCAAGCATCCGCTGGACCTGGGGGCTGTTGTCCTCCTTGCCCAGCAGGCGGGCCACGGTGTCCTTGCGGAGGTCCGCAAGCTCCTCTCCCATGGCCTCCTGGAGCCATTGCGTGAGCTGTGCCACGCTGTTGGGGTTGTCCAGCTTGGAGATTTTCATGGCCTCCTGGGTGAGGTTTTGGCGGGTCACATTGCCCAGATAGAGGGCACCGCTCACCAGGTCCATGTCCACGGCCACGCCACGGGCATTGATGATGAGGTCCGTTTCCCATTGCTTTTGCACGAAGTCCGGCACGGGGAAAGCAGAGAGCCGCCGCTCAATCTCCATTTCAGTCACAACATCTTGGCGGCAGTATTCTTTGAACAGCTCCCACTTGTCGGTGTCATGTTGGGGCAGGTTGCGGGTGCGGCCTCCGTTGGCCTTTGTGGGGGCGCAGGGGACGCAGAAATAACGGATGAGCGCCTTGCCGGTGTTTAGCTTGCGCTTGTCCTCAGCAAGCCCCAGGGCCTTGCCAGTGGCATCCAGGCCTGCTGTGTAGCCACAATAGAGGCCGTGGAACATGGTGCAGCGCCATTGGTCCGGCGGCAGGGTGCCCAAAAACTTGGACAGGCAGCCCCACTCAAAGGGGGCGTTGTATGCGTGCTTGATGTACTCCGGGGAGGTGATGGCCTGGACCAGCCACGGGGGGAGGCGTTCCCCCCGTGCCAGGTCAATGATCTCAACAGGCGCACCATCCACACTGTACGCAAAGAGCAGGATTTCAAAGTCCGGGCTGGAGATGTACTTTTGCGCCCCGGCCTTAGCAATCGGCACGCTTGAATAGGTTTCAAGGTCAATGCTGAGATGGTGCATGATGTCCTCCAATTACATGGGCTGGCCGGTGATGGGATTGATGCCGCCGGTGGTGGCCCAAGGCACCTGAGCGGCAGGGGCAGCGGGAGCCGCAGGCTGGACACCGTAGGCACCGGGGGTTGCGGGCATCGCCGCACCGTAGGCGGGAGTGGCCGCAGGAGTGCCACCCAGCCCGGCGAAGTCAGAGGCAGCGGAGGCCTGGCCGCTCAGGGGCTCCCCGTCACGGGTCTTGAGAACATTGCCCAGACCGCAGCCAATGCCCTTGTTGCCGCTGTTGGAGTAGCCGAAGAAACGGACGGTGACACGGCCATACATGCCGCTGTAAATGTCCGCCGGGGACAGTTCGCAGTTGATGTTGTCGATGCCCACCACCTGGGGCTTGTTCTTGGTGGAGGCGGTCATCACCCAATGGCCCTTGCACTCATCGCCAAAGGGAACACCGGAGGGGCGCACGCCGTCACCATCGTAGATGGGCACCTTGAGCATGGGCGGGCGGGCACCGTTCCACACCTTGGCCAGGGCCTCATTGGCGGCGGCCTGGATGGCAGCGTCAATGTCAGCCTTGGTGGCGGCATCGCTCTTGGGGATGAGCAGGGTGACGGAATACTTGGGCTCACCGCCCTGCTGGGCGGCTCTGGGGGTGGTCAGGTTGGCATAGGAGAGGCGGACCTCACCAGTCAGGACTTTCATGGCATCATTCTGATACATAATCTTTTGATCTCCTTTACAGTTAAATTACACTCTGGTGTTTGCATCAGGCTGGGCCTCAGCCCAGCAGGTTTGAAGTTTCACCCAGCGCTCATGCCGGGCTTTGCTCCGCTTTACGGCAGCGGTCAGCCGGTTGTTTTCCCGGAGTTTTTGGCGGTCCTCTTTTAGGCGGCTTTTCTTATTGAACACATTGCGCCAGCCGTTCTGATACTCAATACTGGCCTGTTTCCAGGCCTCTTTGCTTTCAATCACGGCGGCATCCAGGTAGAGGGTCATCTGACGGATGGCTCCCTCATTGCTCCACGGGTCCGCCAGGAGTAGCTTGAAAACCTTGCGGATGTTGGAGAGGGGCATGTCCTCCAGCCGGTCAAAATAGATGTCTGCGTGGTAGTCCCCAGTGTTGATGGTGATGAGCTTGGCGGGGTCTGTGTACTGTGTGCAGCTCTCGCAGACCTCCGGGTCACGGATGACAGCCATACTGCCGCAAGCGTGCTTGCAAAAACGGCCCACGGGGTAGCCCTTTTCCGCATCATCCAGCGGGATGGGAGGTTGCCAAGGGGCAGAATGGGCGCAGGTCTGATACTTACTCACTGGCGGTCACCCCGGCAAAGTCAGCAGCGGCGGGGTTGTAGGCCTCACGCTTGTCCGTGCTGAGGGCCAGCGTGGGCTTGCCCAGGGGTTTGGTCACATAGCCGCCGATTTTCTCGGCAAACTCCGCCTTGCCCATCAGTTTCTCCATCTCAGAGAGCGTCTTGGGCTTGCGGTCATAGAGCAGGGCCTCATCATATCCGGCGGCAATGGCAGCTTGGATGGCGGCATCCTGGTCCGTAAAGGTGCGGATGCTCCGGCCAGCCACCAGTTTCCAGCCCTCAATGGGCTTGCCATCCAGTAGGGCCTTGGTGGCGTATTCCTCCAGGTCCTTGTACCAGGCCACCAGCTCCTTGCCACGGATGAGGAGGTCACCGATCTCCGCATCAGAGAGGAGCGGGTGCACCTCATTCCCATGCGGGCCGATGTGGGAAAACTCCTGGGGGGCCATAGCGTCAGGCGGGACGGAGGCGGCGGGCACGCAGTCCTTGAAGTCCTCCAGCGCCGTGTTGGTGTTGGCACGGGCACGGCACTGAGCCTTGCCACGGCAAAAACGGCAGTGGTCACCGGGGACAAACTCACCCAGCCCGGAGAAAGCCTTTTGTGCAATGGGCTTGATGTTCTCGCCCCAGGCCATCAGCTCCTCCACGGTGATAGTGTCGGTGGTGTAGCTGTCAAGGCGTGGCTGGTCAATGGACATGCGGACTTTCTTGATGGCATCGCCGAACACGGGGGCATAGCGCTTGAGAGCACCCAGAGCGTAGAGCCGCATCTGCGGGTTGCCCACGGCGGACACCGGGACACCCTTGCCGTGCTTGTAGTCCGTGATGCTGAGGGTGTCCCCGCCAATCATCACATTGTCACAGGTGCCAAAGCCCTCCGGGACATACTCCCCAAAGTCCACTTGCACCTCCGCTACCACAGTGGGCGTGCTGTCATAGAGCATGGCCTGCTCAATCAGGTGCTCAATGTAGAGGTCACTGGTCTTGTCCATTTCCTCAGAGTAGAGCGGGTTCTTTTTGAGCTTGTTGAGGCGGGTGGTGTAGGTGCGGGAGGTCATCACAGTGAATTTCTTGAGGGTCTTGAGCTCACAGATGGCGTGGGCCAGGCGGCCCTCCTCCGCATATTCGCTGGTGCGCTCCGGCAGGTGCTCCTCAAAGCGGGGGGCAGCCGTGCATTTCAGCCAGCGGGATGCCGATGAGGCAGAAAGCAGGGCGTGCTTTTCGGGAGGCATAGGGCACCTCCTTAGAGCTGTGCGCCCAGCGTCCGCAGTTCGGTGGCAAAGACACCGTACTGGTCCGGCTGGAGCTGGGTGACGGCCTGCACGCCATACTTGGCCAGCAGAGCCAGCAGTTGCTCCATCTTGCCCGCATCCACCAGGCTGGCACCGGCCTTGGCGATCTGGTCAAGGGTGTAGGTGGGGGCCGTGGTAACGGGAACAGTGGGAGCGGGGTTAGTAGGGGCCACAGTCTGGGCAGGTGCCGCAGGAGCCGGTGCAGGGGTAGGGGTTGCCACAGGCGCAGGGGTGGGCTGGGTAGGGACCACAGTAGCGGGCGGCATGGTGACCGGCGGCACCGGGGCATGGGTGACAGGGGTGGCCACAGGAGCCACGGGGGCGGGAGTGTCCTGGGGCACGGAGATGTTGACGGCGTTCTTTTCCAGCGCCGTGGTCAGCTTGTCAATGGCCTTGAGGACGGCAGCATCCGCCTCAATCTTGATTTTCATTTCCAACATTGGTACAATCCTCCTTGGTATCATCTTTACAGTCGCAGCGCTCACCGGGGTCAAGGTGGGCTCCGCAGTCAGGGCAGGTCTTATAGTAGGGCATTTCAGTCAACCTCCAGCACGCTTGTCCAGTATTCAAAAGCGGTCATAACCTTGCGGGAGTAGTCGGTCTGGTATGTACCTGCATCCCACAGCTTTCTTGCGCCGCCGGGCCCGCAGTTGTAGGCCATCAGCGCAAGCTCTGGCTCTCCGTAGCTCTGGAGATACTGGGAGATGATATAGATACCGGCCTCAATGTTCCCGGCATGGGTCATGGGGTCAAGGCCTTTTTCCAAAAGCCACTCGTGATTGACAGAGTTGATCTGCATGAGGCCATAGTCACCAGTGGCGCTGACGGCATCGGGGTCAAAGTGGGTTTCAACCTCTGCGATGGCAAGGGCCAGAGCATAGGGCACCTCATAGTGCTCACAGCAGTCCTGCATGACTTCCTGGAGTTCGTAGCTGAGGAGCCGCCCCTCACTCACGATGTCATCACGGTGGCGGGCAGGCTCCGTGGTTTCCTCTGGTGGTGCAGAGGGCTCCACGGGGCTCTGTTCCGGGGCTGGAGGGGTGACGGTTTCCGCCGTCACCACAGGCTCAGGGGTCTTGACCTCATCGTCCGTCTGGCGGGCACTGCATCCGCTGGCATAGCCAAGGGCAAACACAGTGGCAAGGACGGCCAGGATGGCCATGATGACCATGGCGTTGCGCCTCCGGGCCATGCGGCGCTGGCGGCACCGCCGGGAATACCGGCGGGCATAGGGCTCACTGGTGGTCATGGCGCTCACCTTAACCGTTCATGCGGCGGTTGATTTCCGCAATCAGCTCATTGGTGGTGTACTGGTCCAGGCCGCCATCAGCCTCCACGGCATACTGGGAGGGGATGAGGAAAGCGGGGCGGGACCCGTAGGCGTTGGTGCAGACGTTGTAGTAGACATAGCCATCGGTGCCCAAGCCCATGACCCAGGTATCATCCTCATCCACGCAGGGGGTGCTCCAGGGCGTGGCGCTCCACTCCCAGCTCTCAGGCTTGGGCAGCAGACCGTGGAAACGGCGGATTTCATCAAAGGTCAGCGGGGCCACCTTGCACTCACAGCTCCCGTACTCCTTGGAGCCGTTGAGGGCAGTGAGGTCAACCTCACGGGTGATGAGCTCATCAGCGTGGCCCTCAGTCAGGGCATCCGCAAAGGCACCGTTGAGGTGCTCACGGAAAGAGCTGGCAGCAAAGTTGTTGGTGGAGCCAAAAGAGCTCTTAATCTGGGCGGCGGTCACCAGCAGGGTGCCAGCCGTGCGGTGCTCCAGCACAATGCAGGGCTCCCCATGAAACTTGACCACCTGGCCGGGGGCCACATTAGAAATAGCGGTTTTCATTGGTCAATCCTCCTCAGTGTCCTCCGGCCCCTCAATGTCGATGAGGTTTTCGGCCTGGACGATAATTTCAGATACAATCTGCCGGATGGGCAGAGCGGTCTTTGCCCTCAGACGGCGGACCACTTTCTCCGCCTCCGGGGTCAGCCGGACAGTTCCGATGCACTCATCAGAAAGCCGGTTGCTTTTCAGCACAATGGGGTTGTTGCTCACGGTTTTGTCCTCCTTGGTTTTTAATAGGTGCGGGATTTCATGCCTCATTGCCGGAGCGCCTACCTCTCCGTTCAAGCCCCTGCTGGACACTGAGCTGGGCCAGGTCGGCGTTGTAGCGCAGGCGCTTGTCAGGGAGCCTGGTGCCGTCCCGGCCACGCCTCAGCTCCGCATAGACAGCGGAGAGGGAGATGCCCAGGGAGCCTGCAATCTCTTTTACACTCATTCCGGCCTCTACCATGCGCTCAATTTCTTGGCGCTCATGGTAGGAACGGAAAGCATAGTCTGCCAATGTGTTCACCTCTTTTCACAGTCAGATTGTTGCCGTAGCGCCTCAGCACCTTAGCGGTACTGAGCGCACAGCAGGCCACAGATGGAGGTGGGCAGGTCATAGGGAATGATTTTCATTTCGTTGGCCCGGTCCATCATGGCGGTGATGCCGGAGAGCATCCACTCATCCACATCCTCCTGCTTGTCCAGCAAGATGTGCACGGCCCGGTGGAGTTCCTTGATGCAGTCCAGCATGACATTGGCGTTGCCCTCAGCGGTCAGCACCATGCACTGCACGGGGCCATCCTTGGAGCTGTTGGCCTGCATGGCCGCAACGGCCTCATCCTCCTTGGCCTTGTTTTCCAGTTCCTTGAGGTATTCCTCAGTGAAATAGAACACAGCACGCTGGAGCCGCTTGGCAACTGCCACCCGCTCCTCAGACAGCACCGGGGCCTCCTCAGTGGCGGGCTCCTCAATCCAGATGTTGGCCGTTTCCAGATGGCTGCTGTCAAGGTTGACCTCCAGACGATCACCCAGGTCACAGATGTAGTCATAGTAGTGGCCCTCTGCGGTGCTCCGATAGACGGGGTAGCCAGCACGGGTGCTGCTCTGCACATCCTGCTCATAGTCGGTGGGGAAAATCTGGTTGACCTTGTTCCAAGCGTCCTGCTTGCTGGTGACTTTGATGTTTGCCATGATGTAGTCCTCCTTGACGGTTTCCTCTGGATGAGGAATAAAAAAATTGAGCTACACAACCAATTCCTTGGTGTGTAACTCAATAATAGGGGCTGCCCTGCAAAAAGTCAAGAATAAATTACAATAAACTTGTAAAGTTGTATGAACGCACAAAATGAGCCGTGCTATTTGCGGCTTGTTTTGTGCGTTTTTCTGCATTTGGGCATGACAACAGCGCCGGTGGCCTCCGTGGGCTCCGGCGTTCAGCTTTATTGTGCGGCAGATTAGCAGGCGCTCATGTAGCTCCGCAGGAGGGTGGCCGCTGTCTGCCACCCCAGCACCTCCCGTGGATAGTTGTTCATCCACTCCTCTGCCCGGCGTATTTCTGAGATAGGCACCTCATCAAAGTTGGTGCCCTTGGGGAAAAACCGCCTTATTATCCTGTTCATGTTCTCATTGCTGCCACGCTCATGTGGTGCGTGCGGGTGGCAGTAGTAAACGGTGGTACGCTTTCCTTTCCGGCGGCAGGCCTTTTCCATACCATCGTAGTCTTGAAACTCACAGCCATTGTCCACCGTGATGCTCTGAAACATGGGGTAGAAGTCCTTGCCCAGGCGGCGCTCCAGACCGTTGAGCGCCCGGACCACGCTGGCGGCGGTATGGTCTGGCACCGGGAGGATGATGCCCGCCCTGGTGAGCCGTTCCGTGAGCACCACCAGCGCCCGGCTGGAGCCCACGGTGCCCATCACGCTGTCCATCTCCCAGTGGCCAAAAGTAGTGCGGGAGTTGATGATGGGGTCACGCTTATCAATGCGGGGGCCTTTGGCAGCTCTGGCGGCGTTCCGTTGTTCACCGTATTTCTCACCATAGTGGCAGCGGCCCTTTTCGTGCAGGTGCTCCGGGTTGAGGACCAGGAACACATCACCCCGGTAGATGTAATTGTAGAGCGTGGCCTCACAGACCGTGGTGTCAAACTGGGGCGGCTTTGCCTTGAGCTCTGCCAACAAAGCTGCGGGAGAATAGTGCTCCTCCACAATTTTCTGCTCCACATAGTTTGCAAAGTCAATGTCATTGCCAATCTTGAGGTCCGGCCCCTTGGCCCGAAGGTTTTCCTGGTATTTGCGCTCCGCCATCTCCGGGCAGTAGCACCAGATAAACTCATAGTCAGAGGTCATCTGCTGGGTCCAGCCCCGTTTGATTTCGTTGTAGATGGTCTTTTTACACACGCCCAGCGCCTCAGCGATCTTGGCCTTACTGTCACCTACCTTGAGCATCTTTTCAATGACCAGGCGGTCCTCCCATTGCAGTTGATGAAAGCCCTTGTAATTCATGTGATACCCTCCTCAGAATATAAAAAAGCGGCG
>OHUD01000773.1_pt1 | contig 12987 bp, 9 predicted proteins | sample 1579021 | NCBI WGS metagenome assembly OHUD01 (sample SAMEA3879597, study PRJEB24766) | human gut metagenome | biome: human-associated habitat; feature: feces | place: USA | collected 1985/1987
AGCTGTTTATTTTTGTAGACTACGTTTATTCCCTGCGGCAGCTGGATGATCTTGCCACCGCTGCGTCGTAGCAGCAGGGAGTCAATCGCCTGACTACGCTCGAAGGACAGCTCCTCGCCGCCCAGCTCGAAATACGCGCGTCGCAATACTCTCAGCCTTACGGCACTGTGCAGCGCCGTAAGCTGCGTCACCGGAAAACTGACAGCATCATCCTGCCTGCGCGCCAGCTGCCTGTAAGCATCGTCAGCCATTTGCTCCAGACATTCCGCATCCTGCGCCAGCAAGGCGGCAGTACGCGCCAACGTCGGCACCACAGCGGGGTTGAAGCTGCGCTCCAGATACGGCACAAGCTCCAGACGTACACGATTACGCGTATACGCCGTATCAGCGTTGGTGCTGTCATAGCATACTTCAATGCCTTCTGCGCTGCAGTATTCCTCCAGCAGGCTTTTCGGCAGCGTCAGCAGCGGCCTGATGATATCGCCCTGCTGCGCCCGCATTCCGGCAAGTCCCTGCAGTCCTGCGCCGCGCAACAGCCTTAAGAGCAGTGTTTCCGCCTGGTCACCCTCGTGATGCGCCGTAACAATCGCCACAGCGCCCTGCTGCGCCGCTATGCGCCTAAGCGCTGCATAACGCAGGCGGCGCGCAGCATCTTCTGTAGAAAGCCGGTTCTGCGCCGCATATGCTGCAGCCTGCACGTGCTCCGTAAAGCAGGGCAGTCCCCATGCTTCGCATGCACGCTGCACAGCCTGCATGTCGCGCAAAGCCTCTTCACCACGAAGTCCGTGCTCTACGTGACAGACGCTGTAGCTTCCCCATCTCTGGGCTGCCAAGGCAGCACAGGCATGTGCCAAAGCCAGAGAATCGGCACCGCCGCTAACAGCCAGCAGGTAATGAGCATCCGGCTGCAGCAAATTTTTAATTGTTTTGCGCAGCTTGTAGACTGCAGGTGCAATCTGCCTCATAGCATATCTCCTTCAGCAGCGGTTCAAACGTGTCGTATCGCATTTTTCTATGCTATAAAAGAAAAGGCACTCTCAGGAGTGCCATTTCATTAATTACCAGCTTGCTTATTTATCACGTCTGGCACCACGACCACCGCGTTTGGACTCAGTATTACGTTTTAAATCCAGCATACGGTCATCGCTGTCTTTCAGGAATTTGGATAATTTATCCTCAAAGGAAACGGGCGCCATAGGTCTTGCGCTTTGCGGGCGCATACCGCCACGGCGTTCACGATTGTCGCCTTGCGGACGCATACCATTGTTGTTGCGGCGCTCGCGGTTATCGTTTTGCGGACGCTGCGGTCTCGGCTGCGGATTTGCAGGCGGCGGAGTGAGCTGTTTAATAGACAGACCAATTTTGCCGCGATCATCTACAGATAATACCTTAACCTTAACCTTGTCGTGCTCCTTTAAAAAGTCATGCACGTCTTTTACATAAACATTAGAAACCTCAGAAATGTGAATCAGGCCAACCTTGCCCTCAGGCAGTTGGACAAATGCGCCAAAATTGGTGATACCTGTAACTTCACCCTCTACAATTGCACCTACTTCAAGTGACATCGAGAAAAAAATCCCCCTTAAAAATTCTTAATACTCTTGTATTATACTCTTTAATTTTTCATGGTGTCAATAAAAAAAGCAGAACAAAAGCTATCATTTCTTGTTCTGCCTTATTTTTTCTCATCAACTATAAACAGCGGCACCTCGTCTTTACCCACCATGTTGTAATCCTCACGGGCGAGCTTTTCAATATAACGCGGGTCATCCAGACGTTTACGCTCTGCCTCCAGCTCAGTCTTCTGTTTTTGTAAAGCAGCAATACGTTGCTGTGTAGCAGCCTGTTCCTGTTTAATCTGATAAATAGAATACTCCTGCTTGCCGATAACGAACAGACAGGCAACAAACAGCAGCATCATAAAGACATTAAACGCTTTAGATTTATGTCTTACACGACGTCTAACCATATCATAGCCCCCCAGCATTGAGTATTCCGCAGTATATCTTTAGAAAAGCCCGGCAGCAGCTGCCGGGCTTAAAGCACTATAACAGCTTATTATTTTACGTTAACAGCATCCTTGAAAGCTTTACCGGCTTTGAAAGCAGGGATGGTTGCAGCAGGAATAACTACCTTCTCACCATTTTGCGGATTTTTACCTTCACGTTCTTTACGAGCACGTGCTTCAAAAGTACCAAATCCTACTACTTGTACTTTGTCACCCTTAGCAACTACCTCTTTAACAGTTTCCAGAGTAGCGGTGATAGTTTTCTCAACGTCTTTTTTGGTTAAGCCGGCTTTTTCAGCAACAGCAGCGATTAACTCAGTCTTGTTCATCAAAAATTCCTCCTTAATTATGACTTTAGTTATTATTGCAAATGCTTGCGGAGCACGTAACTTCGTAACGTAACTCAAATTTAACTAGCAATAGTATTCTACACTGTCAAGCGTTTTCCTGCAAGCCTTTTCCGAAAATATTTATAAATTACGGGAAAAATAGCGTTATTTTAGTAACTTTATTGCAAATTTACCTTATAAATCACTCTTACGCTCCAAATCCTTAGCCTGATTCCAAAATTCATCCAGCTCGTTCAAAGTGAAATCCTGCCATGTTTTGCCGCTGACTTCCACCTGTTTTTCCACGTAATTAAAGCGGGAAGCGAAACGGTTATTAGTTCCGTCCAACGCTACCTCCGGCTCAATGCCGTTATGACGCGCATAATTTACCACAGCAAACAGCACATCGCCAAGCTCACTCTCGGCAGCAGCCTTGTTGCCTGCCTGCAAAGCCTCCTGCAGCTCGCCCAGCTCCTCCTGTACCTTAGCCCATACGGATGCGCTGTCCTGCCAGTCAAAACCGACCTTGGCAGCCTTGCTCTGCAGCTTATAGGCACGCAGCAGCGCCGGCAATCCCTGAGATACGCCGTCCAATACATGCTTGCGCTCCTGTTTTTCCTGCTTTTTGATAGCCTCCCAATTTACCAGCACATCATCGCTGTTGTCGACATGGGTATCACCAAAAACATGCGGATGACGGCGGATAAGCTTATCTACAACCTCGTCGATAACGTCCTGCAGATCAAAACGTCCTGCCTCCTGTGCCATGCGGGCATGGAAAACAACCTGCATGAGCACGTCGCCAAGCTCCTCACGCATGCCATCAACATCGTCAGCATCTACAGCCTCCAGATATTCGTAAACCTCTTCAATCATATTGCTGCGGATAGATTTGTGTGTCTGCTCTCTGTCCCAAGGGCAGCCACCGGGCTCGCGCAGGGTACGCATAACATCAGCCAAGGGCTGGATGTCGAAATCATCAAAGCCTGCTTCCGGCAAAAAGTCTTCCGCATAGCCTTCTTCTTCGCCTTCCTCGGCAAATTCGTCCTCATCCTCGCCAAAGGTAATAATACCGGGAACAGCTTCCGCATCGTCAACCTTTTCAAATACGGTATCCTCTGCTCCCTCAGCCATCGGCGGAATATAAGCGCTCGTAAGATGGTCGATATTCGGCTGTCTGTCCAGCTCAAACAGCTTAATCGGACGGCATTCCTCGTCCGGCAAACCCAGATTACGCAGGAAATAAATTTCGTACTCGTCAGGCAGCACATCCATCAGCGCAATTTTCAAATCACTGGCTACCATCTGACTATAAACCTGAGTAATCATCAGCGGATGCTGACCTGCACTTGCAATCTCCGCAAAATCCTGTGCGTCAATAATCTGCAGGCCGGCAATCGGGTCGATGCCCAGCTCAACATAAGCCAAGTCCAAGAAGCTCATGGAAGGCTTAATCACCAGCTTAATGCCCTGCGCCTTTGCAGCGGTACGCATTAAAACAACGGTTTTTTCCGCAACAAGCGGGCTTCCCGGTACGGCATAAACAACATCGCCGTTCTGCGCTGCTGCCAGCACACGTTCAACAACGCTGTTATATACCTCCTCAAAGGAAGCAGCCTTTTCGTATAAATCGTCACATGAGGTAAATTTTACGTTTTGCTTTTCCAGCTCGGCAACGGTGGGATGTACCGCCGTGCGCAGGATAACCTGAGCGCAGTTTTGCAGAAGTCCCATAGTTTCCAACGAAAGATGTCCCACAGCACCGGGGCCTAAGCCGACAATTGTAATTGTTCCCATGATAATACGCCTTCTTTCTTAATTATTTAAAAAATCGTTTCACTACCGGCAGCTGACGCAGCTCCTGTCTGTTCAGCACGCCTAAAAGCGGCAGCAATATGATATAGCTTATCCCGGCAGCCAGCATAGCAGCGATTGTTGCCAAAGCAGGCGATGCACCGCCAAGCAGCATATGCACTTCTACGGCCACAGCACCCATCACCGCTGCTGCGGCAATGATTTTCGCAATACTGAGCCAGGAAAATCTTATACTGAATTTATACAACGCTATAATATTTAACAGCGCCGTCACGCCAAAGTTAATATTCGTTGCCCACGCTGCGCCGGCAATACCGTATTCCACATTCGTCAGCCGGAGAACGGCAACCAGCTTGGCTGCAATACCGATAAGCATATTCAGCATCGGCAGATTGGTGTGCCCCATTCCCTGCAGCATACCTGTTGTCACCTGCTGCAGGCCTAAAAGGCAGATGGCAGGTGCCGAATGCATAATAGCAACGCCGGCCTTCGCCGTACCGTACAGCAGACGGCTGATAGGCTCTGCCAACACCCACATGCCTACGGAAGCAGGCACAGTTATCAGGCAGCACAGCTTCATTGCGGTCGCCGCCTTTTGCTCGATAATCTGCCATTTATTCAAAGCAAAGGCTTCGGAAACAGCAGGCACAAGGCTTGTTGCCAGCGACATCGTCGGTATCGTGGCCATTAACAGCAAGGGCTGTGCCATGCCTGCCAGATAGCCGAACTGCGCCGTCGCCTGCTCCACACTAAGACCGCTGTCAATCAATCGGCCGGGCACCAGCAATACGTCAATGCTGCTTGTAACAGGCACGAGTATATTGGCGCAGGACACCGGCAAAGCCAACAGCAGCAGATGCTTAATCAATGCTCTGCTGCGCACAAGCTCGGCAGCAGGTGCCTGCATCTTCACTGCATCAGTCTGCCATTGCTTGCGGTAATAGCGATAAAAGCAGCCCATAACTACAAGACCTGTCAAGCTGCCCGGCACAGCGCCGAAGGCAGCACCGGCAGCAGCGTATTCCAGACCGTAGGGCAGCAGCACATACGCCAGCACCACCATCGTCACTACGCGGATAAACTGCTCTACAATCTGCGATACCGCAGGCGGTGTCATCAGCTGATGTCCCTGAAAATAGCCGCGGAAGCTGGCTAAAATCGTAGCAAAGAAAATTGCCGGTGTCAGCGCTATAAGCGAATAATAGGCACGCGCATCGGTAATCACGCCGGCATCAACCAGCCAGCCAGCCGCCAGCACCAGACAACCCGCCAGCACAGCGCCCACGCAGGCCATCAGGCGCAACGAAACACGAAACACCTGACGCACATTAGCATAATCCTTCTGTGCCAGAAAACCTGCGACAATAATCGATATTGCCACCGGAATGCCGGCCGCAGAAATCGCAAGCAGCAAAAGGTAGACGGGATAAGCCATCTGGTAAAGACCGATACCCTCGCCGCCCAGCAGACGTGAAAGCAGGATGCGGTTCACAGAACCGATAACCTTTACCATCAGTCCTGCCAATGTCAGAATCATTGCGCCGCGCAAAAATTTATCACTGCTCATCTCCTGCTTTCACCTCCTTTAATCAATCTTCCAATATCAGAGCAGGCAAAGTCTGCTCCAGCCACGCCAGGGGCTCCTGCTTTGACGTACCCATTCTGTACGTCAGCTGCTGCTCCTGACCGTTTTTCAATGTCATCGTCTTAGGATGCTGCATCAGCAGCTTAAGAACTGCCTCCGGGTTTACCTGTGCCTTCTCTCCGAAGGTCAGGCGGATAATACCCTGACGCACATTTACGCCACGTATTTTCAGCACTCGGCACAAGCCCTTAAGCGCTGCCAAACGCCAGAGCATTTCCACCTCCGGCGGCGGATTGCCGAAACGGTCGATAATTTCGTCCAGAAAATCCTCCCGCTGTGAATATTCCAGCTCGCTGAAGCGACGATACAGCTCCATTTTATAACGCGGATCCGGAATATAGCTGTCCGGAATATAGGCCTCTGCCTGAATTTCCAGAACCGGCTCAGGCTCAGGCTCGGCCTCCTTGCCGTTTTTCAGACGTTCAATGGTTTTTTCCAGCATCTCGCAATAAGCGGCAAAGCCTATGCCGGTAATATGTCCGTGCTGCTGCGGTCCCAGCAAATTGCCGGCACCGCGGATTTCCAAGTCACGCATAGCAATCTTAAAGCCTGCGCCCAGCTCCGTAAAATCACGGATAGCCTGCAGACGCTTTTCAGCGATTTCACTCAGCGCCTTATTAGGCTGATACACAAAGTAAGCATAAGCAAGACGCGAGCTGCGTCCTACACGGCCACGCATCTGGTAGAGCTGCGAAAGGCCGAAGTTGTCGGCACCGTCGATAATAATCGTATTCGCCAAAGGTACGTCCAGACCGTTTTCCACAATCGTCGTACACAAAAGCACGTCGCAGCCGCCCTCATAGAAGGTAATCATGGCATCCTCTAAGGCGTCCTCATTCATCTGCCCGTGGGCAATTTTGATGCTGATGCCCGGAACCAGACGGCGCAGCTTGGCAGCCAAAGGCTCCAAAGCACTCACGCGGTTACTTATATAGTAAATTCTGCCGCCGCGGCGCAGTTCACGCTCCAGCGCCTCCTTAATCATGCCGTCGTTATATTCGCTGACATAGGTCTCAACAGGCAAGCGATCCTCCGGCGGCGATTCGATAACGCTCATATCACGGCCGTTGACCAGCGCCATATGCAAAGTACGCGGAATAGGTGTTGCCGAAAGCGACAAAACATCTATGCCGAGATGCCATTTCTTGATTTTTTCCTTTTGGGCAACACCGAAGCGCTGCTCTTCATCGATAATCAGCAGGCCGAGGCTGGTAAAATTCACATCCGGCTGCAGCAGACGGTGCGTACCGATAAGAATATCAACCTTACCGTCGGCAACCTCCTGCAGAACAGTGCGCTGCTCCTTCGGCGTACAAAAGCGGTTCAGCAAGCGAACCTCTACGCCGAAATTGCGCACGCGCTCCTTGAAGGTAATATAATGCTGCTGTGCCAGCACTGTTGTAGGCGCCAGCACCGCCACCTGCTTGCCGTCAAGCACAGCCTTAAAGGCAGCACGCAAGGCTACCTCAGTTTTGCCGTAACCGACATCACCGCAGAGCAGACGTTCCATCGGCTGCGGCTTTTCCATATCAGCCTTGATTTCGGCAATCGCCTTCAGCTGGTCCGGTGTTTCCTCATAAGGAAAGGCTGCTTCAAAGTCCTTTTGCAGCTGACAGTCCGGTGAAAAGGCATGCCCCGGCATAATCTGCCGCTGCGCATATAAACGCAGCAGCTCCTCCGCCAGCTCCGTAATCGCCTTAGCGGCCTTGGCCGTAGTGCGTTTCCAGTCATTGCCGCCCATTTTCGACAAACGCGGCACACTGCCCTCGCTGCCGACATATTTATGCAGCATACCGACCTGCTCTACCGGAACATAGAGCTTATCATCTCCGGCATAGGCCAAAAGCAGATAATCACGGTGGATGCCGTCAACCTCGACGTTTTCTACACCTATATAACGGCCGATACCATGAACCTTATGAACAACGTAATCTCCGGCCTTGATATCCGAAAAATACTGCAGCTGTTGGCCCTGATTTTTAGTATGCAAGCGTTTGCGCTTCTGCATGCCGAAAATATCATTTTCTGTCAGCAGCAGCCATTCTTCATCCCAGAAGCGAAAGCCGTGATCCAAATCGCCGTAGGTTACATTGACGACTCCCGGCTCAAAGCTCTTTTGGGCAAAATGTCCCTTTAAGCCGTAGTTGCGCAGATTATCCGCAAAGCCACGGGCCTTAATGCTGCCGGAAAGCATAATCAGCGGCGTAATTCCCTCCGCCAGCCAGTTCTGCAAATCCTCCACCAGCAAATTAGTATTTTTATTATACGGCGCAACCGCGCGCACCGGTATATTCAGCGAAGGCAGCTGCTGCAGATAGCTGTGTCCCAACGCCGATACCAGCACAGCACCGTTAGCGGCAAGCTGCTCTATAAGCTCCTGCTTGCCGAAAAGCTCGGAGGCATGCTCCTTGTTTTCCTTGTCCAGCTTTTCCAGCATACCGAAAACATGCACCGGTTCATCAACAACTACCATAGTATCCGCAGCGCAATATTCAAAGATATCGGCATCATAGCTGAAGCTTTCATCCACCTTCAGCGGAGCAATTTTGATACTGGTGAGAGTCTGCAGACTGCGCTGGGTGTCAACATCAAAGCTACGCATAGCGTCAAGCTCGTTGTCGAACCATTCGATGCGTACCGCCGCACTGTTGTTAATCGGGTACACGTCCAAAATATCACCGCGCAGGCAGAACTGTCCCAAAGCATCAACCTGCTCCGTACGCTCATAGCCCAAATCAAGCAACGCGGCAGCTATATTACGCTGTTCGTGCTCCTCGCCGACAGCGAGCTGCAGCGCCTTGCCGGACATACCGCTCGGACGCAGCTGCTTTTGCTGCAGCGCCTCTGCCGTAATGAAAACAATGCCACGCTCCTCACCGCTCAGAAAGCGCAGTGCTGCCGCACGTCCGGCCTGCAGCTCCAGGCTCTGCGTATCGGCCTGCACACGCGGCAAACTTACAGGATAAAGCTCCTGCATAGGTAAATCCGGGTACAGATAATTAAGCTCGCGGCGATAAGTGCGTATTTCCTCACGCGAAGCAGTAACAAAGGCCATGCTGCCCTTGCCGCCAAGCAGCTTATCTGCGGCAGCAAAAAAGACCGGCTTGCTGCTTCCAGCCAACCCGGTTAAAATACAGGCCTGTTTTTTCTTTTGATATTCGGCTGCCTGCCGCACTTCCTTGACAGCGGCAACCTTATTGACTAATAAATTTTCCATAGGCTATACAAATTGATAAATAGGGCTGTTACAAACGTAACAGCCCTATAATCTGTTTTAAAATCAGAGCTTAACAGCAAGTACTTTGCGGTCCAGGCTGTGAATAGCATCAACGAAACGTACGGTGCCGGTTTTGTAACGGGCAGAAATAGTATGAGTACGTACGCCGTCGCCGAAGTAACGCAGACCGTTCAGCATGTTGCAGTTGGTAATAGCGGTAGCAGTAAACATGCAGTCATCGCCTTTTACCAGATCATCCAGAGTCAGCACCTTGTTAACATCAGCAATACCCATCTTCAGGCAGCGTTGAGTCTGTGCTTCGTCTTCGGGAACCAGACGAGCTTGCATATCGCCGCCCAAGCATTTAACAGCAGCAGCACCCAGAACACCTTCCGGAGCGCCACCCTTACCAACGTACATATGCACGCCGCTACCTTCAATGCAGCATTCAACAATCGGGTTAACATCGCCGTCGGTAATCAGGGAGATACGTGCGCCGGCTTTACGGATTTCGTCCATCAGACCGTAATGACGTTCGCGGTCCAGCAGAACTACGTTCAGGTCGCTTACTTTACGGTCCATTGCTTTAGCAACGCGTGCCAGGTTTTCGCTCATCGGAGCATTGATATCGATGCAGCCTTTAGCACGGGGGCCGACAGCGATTTTATCCATGTACATATCAGGAGCATGCAGCAGGCAGCCACGCGGAGCGATAGCAATAACTGCGATAGCGCCGTTTTGTCCTTTAGCAACCAGGTTGGTACCCTCAATCGGGTCAACAGCGATATCAACCTCAGGGCCGCCGGCACCTACTTCTTCGCCGATATACAGCATCGGTGCTTCATCCATTTCGCCTTCACCGATAACAACGGTACCTTTAATGTTTACGGTATCAAAGGCTGCACGCATAGCGTCAACAGCCAGACCGTCAGCACCGTTCTTGTCGCCTCTGCCTACAAGATGACCGCAGGCAATAGCTGCAGCCTCGGTTACACGTACAAATTCCAAAGAAAGCTCTCTGTTCATTCTTCACAACACTCCTTAATATAAATTCAATATAGTAATAGCACTGCTTGCACAGCACAAAGAATTAACTACATGTCCAATCTTTATTATGCCACGTTTATTCTGATTAATCAATCTAAATTTTATTTACAGTAAAAGCATCAGGCAAACCTGCCACGGTAAAACAAAAACAATATACAGCAAAAACAGGCTGAACACTACGGTTACACCTGCACGGAAGGCATCTACAAGGTACACTGCCTCCAATGACCGCACCAGAAGATACAGCATCCACAGACAGCCTATAAGAAACAGCACACCTAAAAGTGGCAAGCCGTTAAGCCCCATCCTGCCCGCAAGCAAGGCCCCCGGTGTGAGCAGCAAAAACGGCAGCGTCGTATACCCCAAAAGGCAGATGAGCCCGACAGGGTCGCCTGCCAGCGCACCGAAGGTTTCCATAATGCCGTGCAGCAAAAAACCGTAAAGCGTTAAAGCTGTTCCCGCAATCAGCACCGTAGCAATAATAATGCCGAAGCGCACCTCCAACGGCGAATCCAGCAGCCAGCAATTTGTTGCTACGCCAAAAAAGCTGAAGCTGAGAGTGAAATAAAAAGCACTGCGCCAAAGAGAAGGCTGCTTGGCAATCGCAGCCATGCCTGCACCGGGCTCAAAAAGTACCTCAAAGGTTTTGCGCCTCATAGCTCATCACCTCGTCATACCGCCTGCCGGCGCCCCGTTCTGCTGCAGACTGCCTGTCAGCTGGTTTACAAGCTCTGTTTTAATCAGCTCCGCAATATGAGCGCTGAGCAGAAACTCCCACGGCTGCTGTTTTTCCTTAGCCTTCACCGGCGGCAGTCCGTCGGCACCCGGCTTAATCTTGCCCAATTCACCTGCTGCGGCAAGCGCATCGTAATAATCACCGATTTCATCTACCAAGCCCAGGTTCTTAGCCTGCAGACCAGTATAAACACGGCCGTCAGCCAAGGATTTTACCTTGCTTTCTTCCATCTTGCGTCCTACGGCAACAGTTGTCACGAACTGCTCGTAGATTTCGTTGACAATGTTCTGCAAAATAGCCTGTTCTTCAGGTGTCATCGGTCTGTCGCTGCTCATAATATCCTTATAGGGACCGCTTTTAATCTTATTGCTGGTGATGCCTATTTTCTTGAACAGCTCCTCCGTATTCATGTACGGCATATACACACCGATACTGCCGGTAAGTGTTGTAGCGTTGGCATAAACCTTGTCACTGGCGCAGGCTGCAATCCAATAAGCAGCGCTGGCACCGGTATTGCCCATAGTCGCAACAATCGGCTTTTTGGTTTTCTCCTTAAAGCGCTTCAGTTCACGTCCGACCTCTTCCGCAGCCGTTGCACTGCCGCCGCCGCTGTCGATACGCAGGACTAATGCCTTGACACTGTCATCAGCCGCTGCCTCACGAATCTGCTTCATAATGCTGCCGCTTGTTACACCGCTGGTCTGGCTGAAAATATTGTCCTTGCTGTCCGCACCGCTGATAATCGTACCGGAAATATTAATTACGGCCACACGGTCAGGTACAGTAACAGTTTTCTCGGCATTGTTATTACCCTTGAGCAACGAAATGACAAAGCTCAGCACAGCCAGAATCAATACCGCGCTGACAAAAATTTTCTTAAGCATTCAATCACTCTCCTCTCTAATTTTTAGTATAACATAAGCAAAAACTCCCCCCAGGCGTATGCCTTACGGCAATTGCGCCTAAGGTGCCTAAGAGGAGTATTCTTATTTTCCGAAAGCAACGTCGGCTTAAGCTCAGCGCTTTCAGGATAACCTTATTGGTGATGTTTTACCGCCGCACCTACAAACTCTCTGAATAACGGATGCGGATTTGTCGGACGGGATTTAAATTCAGGATGGAATTGCGCACCGAGGAACCACGGATGCTCGCTCTCAGGCAATTCAACAATCTCTACCAGACGGCCATTAGGCAGTGTGCCGCCAAGAACTAATCCCTTGCCCACAATTTCCTCACGGAAAGCATTGTTGAACTCATAACGATGACGATGACGTTCGTAAATCAGCTCTGCATTGTAAGCCTTGCTGGTCAGCGTATCGGGATAAACCTTACACGGATACAGTCCCAGACGCATCGTACCGCCCAAATCCTCAACATCAAGCTGTTCCGGCATCAGGTCGATAACAGGATGTGTGCTGTTCGGATTGAACTCTGAGCTGTTGGCATCAGCCATACCGCAGACGTGACGGGCAAATTCAATTACTGCGCACTGCATGCCCAAGCAGATACCGAAGAACGGAATCTTGTGCTCACGTGCATATTGAATAGCCTTAATCTTGCCCTCAATACCGCGGTTACCGAAGCCGCCGGGCACCAGAATGCCGTCAACACCGGCCATCACCTTAGCCATATCAGTATCATCTGCTTCGATTTCTTCAGCATTTACCCAATGGATATCAAGCTCGGCTTCATTGGCAACTGCTGCATGACGCAAGGATTCGGTAATGGAAATATAAGCATCCTGCAAAGCAACGTATTTGCCGACTACCGCGATAGTTACCTTCTTGTCATATTTTTTCAGGATGCGGCCCACCATATCATGCCAGCCCTGCATATCCTTCGGCTTGTCCTCCATTTCCAGCTTGCGCAGGACAATGGTATCAAGTCCCTGCTCCTCCATGAGCATCGGTACCTCATAAATACTTCTTGCGGTAAGGTTTTGAATAACTGCGTCGGGGTCTACGTCGCAGAACATAGCCATTTTTTCGCGCATTTCCTTAGAGATAGGCTTTTCGCTGCGGCAAACGATAATATCCGGATTGATGCCGATGGAAAGCATTTCCTTTACACTGTGCTGGGTGGGCTTGCTTTTCAGCTCCCCGGTGCCGGGGATGGACACCACCAGCGGCACATGGATATACACCACATCCCCCCGGGGCCGCTCGGCAGCCACCTGGCGGATGGCTTCCA
>OHUD01000777.1_pt1 | contig 12959 bp, 10 predicted proteins | sample 1579021 | NCBI WGS metagenome assembly OHUD01 (sample SAMEA3879597, study PRJEB24766) | human gut metagenome | biome: human-associated habitat; feature: feces | place: USA | collected 1985/1987
ACACCCTTGCAGGGCTGTCCCTTATCAACCGGGAAAGTATCGACGCTATCCGCACCGCTGTATGGGAGCTTGAAAAAGCCGGATATATCACAAGGCGGCAGGGACGCGACGAGAAAGGCAAAATGACCGCTATCGAGTACACCATTTACGAACAGCCACAGCCCCCAGCATTGGATTGTCCGGTATTGGAAAATCCAACAGCGGATAAGCCGATATTGGAAAATCCGACACCGGATAACCCGACGTCGGAAAATCCAACGCAATTAAATAAAGAACTATTAAAAACTAACTTACCCAAAAAAGAAAAATTAAATACAGATGTATCAAGTACCCATTCCATTCCTTTCCATTCCCTAAATCCCTCTCCCTTAGAGGACGCGGCACAGCCGCCGGAACGGAAGCGAAAGGAAGCGACAGACGCATACAGCGTGTATGAGGAAATCATCAAGGACAATATTGAGTACGACTATCTGATACAGGACAGATACCTTGACCGGGACAGGATAGAGGAAATCCTTGCCCTTATTCTTGAAACCGTCTGCACCAAACGAAAAACAATCCGTATCGCCGGGGACGACTACCCGGCAGAGCTTGTAAAAGCAAGGTTTATGAAACTGAACAGCGAACATATCCGCTTTGTACTGGACTGTATGCAGGAAAACACCACCAAAATCCGCAACATCAAGCAGTACATGAAAGCTGCCCTTTTCAATGCCCCGTCTACGATTGGCAGCTATTACACGTCCCTTGTATCTCACGATATGGCAGATGGTACTTTTTATGGGAAACCGAAAAAATCCGGCATACCCGATTACACCTGCAACGAGGGCGAAAGCCTGTAAACCAACCCAAAGGAGGATTTGATTATGACACAGAAAACAGGAGCTTTGATTTTTGATGAAACCGCTGACCGCTACGACATTCGCTTTGACGTAAACGACTACTACGGGGGCTTACATTGCGGCGACTGCATGGAGGTCTTTGTGCGGGGCAAATGGAAGCCTACCCGTATGGAGTACGGGGACAACTGGTATCTTGTGGGTATTCGGGCGGCAGACCTTTCCGGGCTGCGGGTACGGATTTAACAGGGCGGCGTGAAAACGGACGCTCTTTTTTCATGCCCGCCCCGCTTCCCGGCGGCGGGCATACCACCATAGAACATGAAAGGAGGACACCCATTGCAGGAGGAAACCAACGAAAAGACCATAGCCCTTTACATCAAAACCGGGAAACTGACGGCACAGCAGCTCCAAAAGGCTATGAAAGCCCTGCTTGCACAGATGAAAAAGCAGCATGACAGACAGAAAATCCCGCATGGCAAACAGACCCTAAAGCAGCTTATGAAGCAGAACGCGGGCGTTTCCAACATTGAAATCACAAAGGACAATATCAAAGCCTTTGAGAGTACGGCGAAAAAGTACGGGATTGACTTTGCCCTAAAGAAAGACAGCACCGAAATCCCGCCCCGCTATCTTGTTTTCTTCAAGGGACGGGACGCGGACGCACTGACCGCAGCTTTCAAGGAGTTTTCCGCAAAGAAGCTGACGCAGGAACAAAAGCCCTCTATCCGAAAGCTGATTGTTTCCCTCAAAGAAAAGGCGGCGGCTTTGAACGCACAGCGGGACAAAGTAAAAAACAAAGACAGGGGGATTGCAAGATGAACGCTATCAACTGGAAAAAGCTGCTGCTTCCCAACATTCCCTATCTGCTCTTTGTGTATCTCTTTGATAAAGTCGGGCAGGCGGTACGCCTTGCGCCGGGAGCTGACCTGTCCGGCAAGGTGCTGTCGCTTGGGGAGGGCTTTTCTATGGCTTTTTCAAACCCGCTTCCGAGCCTTGCCCCTATGGATTTACTGATAGGAATTTTAGGCGCGGTGCTTATCCGGCTGATTGTCTATGTAAAAGGCAAGAACGCGAAGAAATACCGGAAAGGTATCGAATACGGCTCTGCCCGTTGGGGAACTGCCGAAGATATTAAGCCCTACACCGACCCGGTATTTCAAAATAACGTGCTGCTGACACAGACGGAACGGCTTACCATGAACAGCCGCCCAAAGCAGCCGAAGTATGCAAGAAATAAAAATATCCTTGTTATCGGGGGAAGCGGCAGCGGCAAGACGAGATTTTTTGTGAAGCCCAGTGCGCCCGTAAGGGCGGTATAAATCCTACCTTGAGCAAGTAGTAGGTAAAAGTATCAAGCGGCATTGTGCCGCAACCTATCATTCCCCGTCTTACCCCAAAAGGGAAACCGGAGGGCGACCATAGCATGACGGAGGACACGGGGCGCTGAAGCCTCAGAAGCGCCGGCGTGACGGAATGAAAATCCACGTATGAGGATGGAAGCTAGACTGCTTGAATGACAGCCTGAAATCGGGACCAAGAGCGTACCCCTGACGTAGAGAGGTTGTACTCGTCAGTGTTCCTGACAGTCGCATTGTTTGGCTATGCGGCTGCTGATACTCGGAGCAGGTTCAGCCACGGGAAAGTGGAAAAAGGCGAACGTCACATACCGACAACGTGGAACGCTTGTTTATACCGTACTAAACGGGGATTGCCTAAAGTGAAATGCCGAAAGGCTATGAAAACGCTGAAATGCGGGGTTCTGAATATTCACCATGGCAACAGAGTTCCCATAGTAGTCTGCGGACGGGAAAGCCGTCTACATGGCAAAGGGGAACAGTGAATCATTTTCAAAACAGAAAGGATGGTGTGTGAGACACTATGAGAAATCCGATTCATGTCTTGAAAAGCCTTGAAGAAAAGGCAAGTGTAAGTAACAACAAATATGAAAGATTATATCGCAACCTATACAATCCAGAGTTCTATCTCCTTGCATATGCGAACATTGCGAAATCGCAGGGGAGCATGACGCAGGGGGTAGACGGGCAGACGCTGGACAACATGAGCCTGCCGAGAATTAACCGGATTATTGAATCCATACGCAACAGGACATATCAGCCAAAGCCTGCAAAAAGAAAGTACATTCCTAAAAAGAACGGGAAACTTCGCCCGTTGGGAATCACTTCTACTGATGATAAGTTAGTGCAGGAAGTGGTCAGAATGATTCTTGAAGCAATCTATGAGCCGACATTCAGCAACAATTCACACGGTTTCAGACCAAAAAGAAGCTGTCACACGGCACTTACGCAAGTGAAGAAAAACTTCACAGGTGTTACATGGATTGTCGAGGGAGACATTAAGGCGTGCTTTGATAACTTCGACCATCATGTGTTGGTTGAATTACTGCGGAAAAGGATTTCAGACGAGGCTTTTATCGGTCTAATCTGGAAGTTCCTGAAAGCCGGATATATGGAACAATGGCAGTACAACTGCACCTACTCCGGTGTTCCGCAGGGCAGCGGTATCAGTCCGATATGTGCAAACATCTACCTCAGCGAACTGGACAACTATATGCAGGAATACAAAGAAAAGTATGATTGCGAGCCAGAACGCAGAAGGACGACCAGAGAATACGAGCGGGCGTCCCGGAGATACAGAAAGGCACGTAAAGCGTTAATGGGCGCAGAAAAATCAACTCCTGAACTGGTAAAAGAATTTAAGGATTCCAGAAGGAAGAAGATGAATCAGCACTATTACAATCCGTTTGAGGAAGGCTTCAAGAAAATCCAGTACAACCGTTACGCCGATGATTTTGTAATTGGCGTTATCGGCTCCAAAAAGGACGCAGAAAAAATCAAGGAAGATGTAAAAATCTTTCTCCAAGAAAAACTGCATTTGGAAATGTCCGAGGAAAAGACGAAAGTCACCCATTCCAGTAAGCCGGTACGCTATCTGGGGTACGATTTCAAAGTAATCCATTCCAAGAACATGAAGCGTTGTAAAAACGGCGACATGAAACGGGTGTGGTATGGAAAAGTATTCCTGTATATGCCGAAAGAAAAATGGATTAAAAAAGCGATGGAACGGGGAGCGATACAGGTGAAACGCAACAATGACACAGGCAAAGAAATGTGGCGGCCTATGCCAAGGAAAGACCTGATGAACCGCAGCGATGCAGAGATTGTGTCTACTTTCAATTCCGAAATTCGAGGGTTATATAACTTCTATCGGATAGCAGAAAACGTAGGCGCATTGCACAAGTATTACTACATGGTGCGGTACAGCATGTTAAAAACTCTGGCAGGAAAGCACAGAACGAATGTCAGTGTTATTAAGAAGCGGCACATGGTAAACGGAGTACTGAGAATCCCATACGATACAACTAAGGGACGTAAATACTGCGAATTTTACCATGATGGATTCAGAAAGCACAGCGACGGCTATGACAATGTGGCAGACGTTATGCCGAGTTATAGGAAATATGACAGCAGGCACACGATAGTAAACCGCATAAAAGCCGGAGTATGCGAGATTTGCGGGGAACATGCAGACTATTTATGTATGCACCACGTAAGAACGCTGAAATCGCTGAAAGGCAGGGATATATTTGAGCAGAAAATGCTGAAAATGAGAAGAAAATCTCTGGCTCTCTGCCCTGACTGCTTTGAACTCTTACACGAAACCAAAGAATCAAGGTGATTCATGGAAAGCCGGATACGCTGAGAGGTGTACGTCCGGTTTGGGAGGCGGCTCCCTGAAACCTACTGATGAAAGTCAGCAAGGCGCAGGGTGCCTACCTCATACTTAATGCAAATGCACAGCAGCTACGTTGTAACCGACCCGAAAGGAACGGTTTTAGTTGAGTGTGGGAAGCTCTTACAGCGGGGCGGCTACCGGATAAAAGTATTGAACACGATTAACTTCAAAAAAAGTATGAAATACAATCCCTTTGCCTATCTCCGCAGCGAGAAAGACATTTTGAAACTGGTAAACACCTTGATTGCCAACACCAAAGGGGACGGGGAAAAAGCCGGGGAGGATTTTTGGGTAAAATCGGAACGGCTCTTTTACTGCGCCCTTATCGGCTACATTTGGTACGAAGCCCCGGAGGAAGAAAAGAACTTCACGACGCTGCTTGAAATGATAAATGCCAGTGAAGCCCGCGAGGACGACCCGGAATTTCAGTCCCCCGTTGACCTCATGTTTGAACGGTTGGAGGAAAAAGACCCGGAACACTTTGCTGTCCGGCAGTATAAGAAATTCCTGTTATCTGCGGGAAAGACAAGAAGCTCTATCCTCATTTCCTGCGGTGCGCGGCTTGCCCCCTTTGACATTAAAGAGCTGCGCGACCTTATGGAAACCGACGAAATGGAGCTTGACACCATAGGCGACCGTAAGACCGCCCTGTTTGTTATCATTAGCGACACCGACGATACCTTTAACTTTGTTGTGGCGATGATGTACAGCCAGTTATTCAATTTATTATGCGACAGGGCAGATGATGTACACCATGGCAGACTGCCGTATCATGTAAGAATCCTTTGTGACGAGTTCGCAAATATCGGACAGATTCCAAAGTTCGACAAGCTGATCGCAACCATACGAAGCAGAGAAATATCTGCTTCTATTATACTCCAGTCGCAGTCACAGTTAAAGACTATTTATAAAGATGCTGCAGAAACCATTTTAGGGAATTGTGACACAATGCTGTTCCTTGGAGGAAAAGAAAGTTCCACTTTAAAAGAGATTTCAGAAACACTTGGTAAGGAAACCATTGATTTATATAATACTTCGGATACGAGAGGGCAGAGCCGTTCTTACGGGATGAATTATCAGAAAACCGGAAAAGAACTGATGAGCAGGGATGAACTTGCGGTGATGGATGGAAATAAGTGTATCCTCCAGCTCAGAGGTGTCCGTCCGTTTTTCAGTGACAAGTATGATATTACAAAACATAAACGCTATAAGGAACTGTCTGATTACGATAAACGCAATGAATTTGATGTGGAAGCGTACATGAGGCACAGAATGGAAGTAAAACTTACAAGGTCAGAGGAGTTTGACTTGTATGTGTTCTCAGGGGACAGTCTTATGGAACAGGAAAATAATGAAAACAAGGAAGCAGAGCATGTAGAAAATCCAACTACATAGCTTTTTTTCTTTGCCCTTTTGGGAGGTGAGAGGATGCACAGGTATGAACGACCGCCCATCAGGGCAGAGCCGGTCAGAATACAGCAGGAATTTATAAGCAAAAAACTTGAGAGGAGATAAAACATATGTCGTTTTTTAATTCAGCAATCAATATTTTACAGACACTTGTAGTAGCAATCGGAGCAGGTCTTGCAGTATGGGGAGTTATTAATCTTCTGGAAGGATACGGCAACGATAATCCTGGGGCTAAGTCACAGGGAATCAAGCAGCTTATGGCTGGTGGCGGTGTGGCACTGATCGGAACACAGTTAGTACCACTGTTATCCGGATTGTTCGGTTAAGTGTAAAAAGAGAGGAGATAACTCATGGATCGTATATTTGAGGCGATTGAAACATGGATGAGGGATCTTCTGACAGGCATGGTAAGTTCCAACCTGACAACAATGTATACCGATGTCAATGAAAAGACCGGTCAGATTGCTGCTCAGGTTGGGCAGACACCGCAGGGCTGGAATGGCAGCATTTACAGCATGATACAGAATCTTTCCGATTCGGTAATTGTTCCGATTGCCGGTATGATTATCACTTTTGTACTTTGTTATGAATTGATTTCCATGCTGACAGAAAAAAATAACATGCATGATTTGGACACATGGATGTTTTTTAAATATTTTTTCAAGATGTGGGTGGCAGTCTGGATTGTCAGCCACACGTTCACAATTACTATGGCGGTATTTGATGTCGGACAGACGGTGGTAAGCCGGGCGGCAGGGGTCATCAGTTCTGATACAGCGATCAATATAGATACGATGATCAGTACGATGGAAACAGCTATGGAATCTATGGAAATCGGTGAACTTGTCATACTGGCACTGGAAACGATGCTTGTAAGCCTGTGTATGAAGATTATATCTGTATTGATTACAGTTATTTTGTATGGACGAATGATTGAGATTTATCTGTATTCCTCGGTCGGTGCAATACCATTTGCAACGATGTCAAACAGGGAATGGGGACAGATTGGAAACAACTATCTGCGGGGATTATTTGCACTGGCATTTCAGGGATTTTTCATGATGGTTTGTGTGGGAATCTACGCAGTCCTTGTGGCAAATATCCAGATGTCAGATAACGTACATTCCGCATTGTTTGGTGTGATGGCATATACAGTGATTCTGTGTTTCAGTCTGATGAAAACAGGTAATTTTGCAAAAAGTGTGTTTAATGCCCATTAGCAGGAAGGGGGAAAATGATGGCTTTTGTATCTGTACCAAAAGATCTGACCAAAGTAAAAAACAAGATTATTTTAAATCTTACCAAAAGACAGCTTATCTGTTTTGGACTTGCAGCAGCAGTGGGGGTACCGTTTTATTTTTTAACCAGAGGAGTGATCGGTTCCAGTAATGCTGCAACCGGAATGTGTCTTCTGATGCTTCCGGCATTTGTATTTGCCATGTATGAGAAGGATGGGCTTCCGTTAGAAAAAGTTCTGAAGAATATAATTGTGGTCCGGTTTATCCGGCCATCTGTAAGGAAGTATCAGGTGGAAAATATGTATGAGAAAAAACAGAGAATAGTCAGAAAGAAAGGAGGCAGGGAACGTGTTAAAAAGAAAAAATAAGAAAGCGTTGCCAGAACAGTTGGAGGACAGCTTATATCCGGATGATTACTGGCTGGATAAGGAAGATGGGCAGGAAGTTTCAGAACCACTGCCAGATGGAGAAAATCCAGTAAGCGGAAAGTTACGCAAAGAACCGATGGTAACAGGTTATGAAGCACTGGAAAGACAAAGAGGTGTCCGCAGACCCAAAAGGAAGATAACCAGAAGGGAAAAGAAAGCATTAAAACAGGCACAGAAATATGAAGCAAAGCTGCGTAAAGAGCAGGAAAGGGCAGATAAGAAAAGTGAAAAAAGAGAAGCAAAACTTGCTGAAAAAGCAGAAAAAGAAGCCATGCGTCAGGCAAAAAAAGACGCAAAAAAGAGAAAAAGTAAACCGGCTTCCACATCCGGGCAAAAAGCGGCAGGAAACAGGAAACCTGTAAAGACAGGGACAAATAAGACAGCAGCGAAAGCAGATACAGCAAAGGAAAAACAGATTTCAGCACAGCAGTCTATTCCATATCATGAGATGGCAAAGGATGGGATCTGCCGGGTGCAGGATAAGTTTTATTCAAAAACAATCCGGTTTTATGACATCAACTATCAGTTGGCACAGAATGAGGATAAGAACGCAATCTTTGAAAACTGGTGTGATTTTTTAAATTACTTTGACAGCACTATTCATTTTCAGTTGTCTTTTATCAATCAGCACAGTAACATGGCGGAATTTGAAAAAGTTATCCTTATCAAGCCACAGGATGATGACTTTGATGAGCTGCGTATGGAATTTGCCCAGATGTTAAAGAATCAGCTTTCCAAAGGAAATAATGGATTGCTCCGTACCAAATATATTACATTTGGCATTGAAGCGGACAGCATCCGGGAAGCAAAACCGAAGCTGGAGAGGATTGAATCGGATATTCTCAATAACTTTAAGATTCTTGGAGTTTCGGCTTATCCACTAAATGGAGAAGAAAGACTTCAGATCATGTATGAAACCTTTAATCAGGACAGTAAGGTTCCGTTCCATTTTTCTTATGATGATGTGCTTCGGACAGGACTGAGTACCAAAGATTATGTTGCTCCGACCAGTTTTGTGTTTAAAAATGGCAGGGATTTTCAGATGGGCGGTACGATAGGGGCTGTTTCTTATTTGCAGATTCTTGCACCGGAACTTACTGACAAGATGCTTGCGGAATTTCTGGAAATGGACTGTAACCTGATGGTCAATCTCCATATACAGTCTATCGACCAAATGAAAGCAATCAAGCTGGTAAAGAGTAAGGTAACAGATATTAACAGGATGAAAATTGAGGAGCAGAAAAAAGCGGTACGTTCCGGATATGACATGGATATTATCCCATCAGATTTAAATACATACGGTGGGGAAGCAAAAAGGCTTCTGGAAGATTTACAGTCCAGAAATGAGAGAATGTTCCTTGTGACGGTATTGTTTTTAAATACTGCACAGACGAAGCAGGAACTTGAAAATGTGGTATTTCAGACTGCGGGAATTGCACAGAAATATAATTGTGCGTTGAAACGTCTGGACTATCAGCAGGAGCCGGGACTGATGAGCTGTCTGCCTCTTGGGATGAATCTGGTTCCGATCAAAAGGGCACTGACTACAACATCCACAGCAATTTTTGTTCCGTTTACCACACAGGAATTATTTATGGGAGGGGAATCTATTTATTATGGATTAAATGCCCTTTCCAATAATCTGATCATGGCAGACAGAAAGAAGTTAAAGAATCCGAACGGTCTGATACTTGGTACGCCGGGTTCTGGTAAATCCTTTGCTGCAAAACGTGAAATTGCCAATGCTTTTATTGTGACAAGGGATGATATTATCGTCTGCGATCCAGAAGGGGAATATTACCCACTTGTCCGGGCATTTCATGGACAGGTTATCAGGATTTCGCCAACCAGCCATGATTATATTAATCCGATGGACATTAACCTTGATTATGCAGATGATGATGACCCGTTATCTCTAAAGTCAGATTTTATCCTGTCTTTATGTGAGTTGATCGTGGGAGGTAAAAATGGTCTGGAACCAGTGGAAATGACTATCATTGACCGCTGTGTGCGTCTGGTCTATCAGGATTATCTTTCCAACCCGGTACCAGAGAATATGCCAATACTGGAAGATTTATACAACCTTCTCCGGGAACAGAAAGAGCAGGAAGCACAGCGACTTGCCACTTCCCTTGAAATTTATGTTAATGGTTCTCTGAAAGTATTTAATCATAGAACAAACGTGGAACTGAATAACCGTATGGTCTGCTTTGACATTAAAGACCTTGGAAAACAGTTGAAAAAACTGGGAATGCTCATTGTACAGGATCAGGTCTGGAATAGAGTAACAATCAATCGCTCTGCAAATAAGAGTACCCGATATTATATTGATGAGTTTCATTTGCTGCTGAAAGAAGAACAGACAGCAGCATACAGTGTGGAAATTTGGAAGCGATTCCGTAAGTGGGGCGGTATCCCGACAGGTATTACACAGAATGTCAAGGATTTGCTTGCATCAAGGGAAATTGAAAATATCTTTGAAAACTCTGATTTTATCCTGATGCTGAATCAGGCTTCCGGGGACAGACAGATTCTTGCGAAACAGTTGAACATTTCTCCACATCAGCTTTCTTATGTTACCAACAGTGGAGAAGGTGAGGGACTTGTTTTTTATGGAAGTACGATTATTCCATTCAAGGATAAATTCGATAATTCACTGATGCTGTATGCACTCATGACTTCCAAACCAGATGAAGTAGAAAAGCGGAAGCGTCTTGGAATCGGGGAAAGAGATGAAGAGTAGTTGTAAAAAAGATAGCACAAAACAGAGAAAACGGAGGATTACAGAATGGAAAATAATTGTATGGCAAATCCATGTGAAGGATGCACAGAAGAGGCTTGTGTAGAAATGATGAAAAAACTGCAGGCCGATGAAAAGGTTAAGCAGCTTTTAGAGGCAGGAAAGGACAGCAACGGTGAAGAAGTATTTGGTGAAATGTTGGATGATATGCTTTTTCTGTCAGAAATGATTGATTTACAGCAGGTGCTTTTTTATCTGAGAGAAAAGGAAGGGCTGAGTGAAAGGATGCTGGATATGCTTTTGACTTCGATTCTTTCTAATGTAGATGAAATCTTACATAAATGGGAAGTGTACAAAGACAAAGCGAATTAAAGAAAAACCGCAGCAAAGGGGATGGTGAAATTGCAGGAGCATGAATATAAAGCCAGAGATAAAACCGTCCATAAGATGAGCAGGGATGGTCTTAGGGAAGAAAACCTGCATAACAAGGAAGAAAAACGGATCACCAGTCGTGATGAGGATATAGAAGTTTCCAGAAATCCGAAAAAAGAAGAAGATTTCGGAAAAAATCGACGGGAACGAATAACGGAAAGTAAAGATATACCGACCAGAAAGAAACCCTTTGATATAACCAGATGCAGTATAGATGAAGAACAAAGAGTGAAAATGGAACAAGATCTGGGGAATGGTGATGCGAAGGAAGATATGTCTTTAACGGAAGATTCCGGGACAGATAAACATGCCGTATTTCGTACAGAAAGTATCCGGGGACAGCCAAGAAGTGAACGTGCTGCTCTGGAAACCGCAGTGGACAGCAGAAAACTTAGACAGAGAAAAATGGTCAGAGATTACGCAGAAAGAGAAAAACAGAAGGAAAAGGAGGCTTCCAGACAACAAAAAACTGCGAAAAAAGAAAATATCCGTTATCGTGAAACATCTCAGGTGACAGAAGAATCACTGGAAGGATTTCAGGATGAGATCAAAGGTAAGGTAAAGCGGGAGCGGATACTGAAAGAACAGAAAAAACAGTCCCGGCTTTCTTTTGGAGATGAAGGGGATGGCATGGTACATGGAGCAGGAACCGGAATCCGCAAATCAGCTTCGGCAGTGAAAAATGCTGCTCTTACTGTGGGACACTGGAAAGCCCATGAAGCAGAAGATGATAACGCTGCTGTGGAAGGGGCACACAGGATGGAACTTGCAGGGGAAAGTCTTGCAAGAAAGTCTATTTATGTCCGGCAGCGACTGAGAGAAAGCAGAAAACAGTCTGCCCGTCTGACAGAAAATATGCTGGATGAAGCAGAAAATAGTAGGCTGATGTTTAATGCTGCTTACGGAAATCAGGCAAAAAATGCGGTGAAGAGAGAAGCTGACCAGAAGAAAAAATCAGCACTTCAAAAATTACTACAGAAAAAACGATACCAAAAGCAGTACCGGGCGGCAAAAGAAAGTAAAAAAGCCAAAGATGCGGCAATCACATCGGCACAAAGATTTACAGAAAAAACAAAAGATGCAGTCAAAATGGTGGCGGCACAAAACAAAGGAATCTTTGCTACAGTAGCTCTTTTTGGACTGATTTTTGTTCTGATAGCAGCCAGTTTTTCCAGTTGTAGTGCAGTTTTGCAGGGTGGTTCTTCAGCAATCATTTCAACCAGTTATTCCAGTACGGATGAAGATATTTATGCTGCAGAAAATGCGTATAAAGCTCTGGAGGAAGCATTGAACACACAGATCAATCAAATAGAATCCAGGCATCCGGATTATGATGAATACCGTTATCAGATTGATGAGATCGGACACAATCCATATCAGCTTATTTCTTATCTGACAGTGAAATATGGCGGTTTTACTTATGCCGAAGTCGCAGACGAGATAAAAGAAATCTTTCAGCAGCAATATGGAATCAATACACAGTCTACCAGAGAAACTGTAACAGAAACAAAAACTGTCCGGGTTGGAGAATCATTGGGACAGGTTGTTACCAGTGGATATTGCAACTGTTCCATCTGCTGTGGTCAGTGGAGTGGTGGACCGACCGCAAGTGGAGCAATGCCTACCGCAAACCACACGATTGCCGTAGATGCGACAAATCCTTTTGTTCCGATCGGTACTCATGTAGTGATGAATGGCGTGGAATATGTGGTAGAAGATACCGGAGCTTTCGCAAGATATGGTGTGCAGTTTGATGTTTATTATGATAATCATGCGGCGGCATCTGCCCATGGACATCAGACATGGGAGGCTTACATAGCTGACAGCAACGGAAGTCAGGAAGTGGAAGTGACAACAACAAAAGAAGTGAACCGTCTGGATGTTACTATGACCAATCATAATCTGGATACGGTGTTAAGAAGCCGTATGACAGAAGAGGAACAGGAAAGATACGATGCGTATAACCGATATTATGGAAACAGGGATTACCTGTTTGACCTGAATTCCATTCCGACAGGAAGTAGTGGTTTTGGCTATACGATTCCTGGTGAAGCGTTATCTGACCCGCAATTCGCAAAGATGATACGGGAAGCAGAGAAATATCTGGGAGTGCCTT